>OKVX01000450.1_pt1 | contig 21610 bp, 22 predicted proteins | sample 1606941 | NCBI WGS metagenome assembly OKVX01 (sample SAMN03281016, study PRJEB24777) | human gut metagenome | isolation source: fecal sample PR161 from 1 month old female Malay infant, caesarean... | reverse complement strand
TAACTAGAGTTTCGGTAACGGATGTCTTTATGGGAAGGCGAACGAAGGTTTTGATAACGCATTTTTATTTTTTATAGGCAGAAGCAAGGATAGTTTATATCAGTTACCATTATTATACAGTAGACAACGGATAAACCGGAGCAACAATCAGGTATACGTGTTTTGTTGCTTGGCTTTTTCTTTTGCCGTTTATGAAGGTAAGAAGGAGGGGACGCAGGCTATTTTATTTGATCAACTAAAATAAATGTTGGTATTCAATGCGTATGAGGCGAAAGGGGTTTTGTTTCATACGGGTATAGCGCACATAATGTGGCTATTTCATGATCAAAATTGTTAGTGGGGATAAGCATAGGAGTGAATGAAGAGGGTGAGAAGATGGATTTTAGAGAAATTTTAGGGGTGAGCAATCTGCGACATCTGCGGTTGATTGAACTGCTTTACGCATGTCGTACCGGATTATCAAGTGACCAATTATTAGAGGAGTTAGAATGTTCACTATCCGTTTTACTAAAGGATGTAAAACTGATCAATAGTCAACAGGATGCCTTTAGAGTTCAGAAATATAAAGGACTTTATCAGCTGAAGATCAAGTCGCATATCAGTATTAATCGTCTCTATGCGGACACGATCCAGCATTCACCGGAGTTTCAAATCATCGAAGAGCTGCTGTATGAAGAGTGCGAAAATATAATCGATCTATCGAAAAAGCTTTATTTGAGTCCCTCAAAGACTCAGCGAAATTTAAAAAAAATCGAGGGTGTTCTGTCGGAAACCGGTATTACTTTGCAGTATCGTCCGTTGCGTTTAGAGGGTAACGAGAGTGTCATTCGTCATATGTACTATCGCTATTTCATTGAGAAGTCGGATCGGCTTGGTTCTTTGTATCGAGAGTTAAAGGAGTTCCAAATAAAGGCGATCACGGAACTGGTGAATCAATTCATCCAATTGAATAAGTTGGAGGACAACTATATTTCCCGCAAACGCTTGGGGTATAACATGTACATTAGTTTATGGCGGATCAAAAACGGTCATTATTATCCGAAGTCGAAGCTCAACAGTGATTTGATGCTGCCGGAGAAGCAGCTGCTGGATGCCTTTAAGCGAATGGCGATGGAAGTTTTTCGAGTGAAGCTGTCTTCTGATAAGATTAAAGATTGCCTTTGGTTGTCTTATGGCGATGTAGTTGTGGCTAGTAAAAGTCAATTACAAAGAGCGTTAAGGAAAGAAGATGGGTACGCGGATTTCTATTATCGTCATTTAGAATTGGTGGAGGAGTTTGATAGTCTTTTGAATTTCTCTTTGGGGAATGATAAAAAGCAGGACTTGGCGATTGTTTTGATGAATGAGCATCAGATCTATGAACCCGAGGGACAGTATATCGACATTTTGTTCCGTCAACGAAAGATCTTTTTGGAAAAATTATCAGAGACACATGACCAAGCGGTTAAAAAGGTGAAGCGAATCGTTGATCAATTTGTTAATCGTTACCAAATCTATCAAGAAGAAGATTTCGTTTGGAATTATGTCTATCTCTTGATTACTATGGTTCCTCAAAGCCTGTCACTGTTAGCCAGCTGTGATCGACCATTGAAGCTGCTCTTGTTATCAGAGCTTTCTCCAACGGAAGAATTCTTTTTAGGCAGCCAAATTGAGAATCAAATTTATGGAAACTTTGAGGTTCACTATGTAGAGAAAAAGCTAAGCAATGTAAATATCCACCGTTCAGAGTTGGAAAAATATGATGCGCTGATCACTTCAAGCAGCGTGGAAGAAGTACCGGAGGAGTACCCAACTGTTGTGATTGATCCGTTTCTAACGAATCAAGATGTCCATCAGTTGCAACAGCTCGTTAGTAAGTTAGCCGGTTGAAAGGGACCGATTCCAACCCATAAAAGGGGCGGTAAAAATAGCCGCAAATCCCCTAAAGCAGAAGAGCAGTAAGAGACCTTTCGGTTTTCTTACTGCTCTTTGCTCACTTTATAACAAAAAAACGTTAAGGGAATATCTCCCTTAACGTACTTAGCGCTTTATTCTCGTTGATGGTACTGTAGTCCGAAAGGGTTTCTTGAAGCGCTTAGGTAATACGAGTGAGATCAATTCAAAGGGGGTAGCCAAAACGGTCCAAGCAACTTGACGGGCACTTGGGTGGAAGTAATATACCTGCATTAATACAAAGTGAAGCAATAACAATCCTGGTAATAATTCCAGTCCGATTTGCCAATGGGCATTCCACTGAGTGAAATAACGTAGAAGGCTTAATCCCAATGGGTACAAATAGAATAGCGACGTTACGAGATTCACACGCCAGCTTTTCGTCAATAAACGAAGATTAAGTATGAAGAATAGTGCTGAAAGTACCACTCCAATTGGTGGAAACAAGCTGACTAATAGTGAATAGAGCGCACCGAAAAGTAACAATCCTGGTCCTTTGATCAATGCGGCAATGAGGATCAGTAGTCCGATTAGCAATAATTGCTGCTTGATAGTCGCGATACATAAAATGGCAAATAAAGCGAGTGTTGCCCAGTGCCAGAAGCTGCTTAATGGCTCTTTATCAGGATAACGCTGCTTTAAATAGCGTGCAGTATTAGGAAATTCTCGTTGGAAATTAGGCATATAATCACCTCTTTCTAGAATAGTAGAGAGACGACTTGAAATATTCATCAATCCTTAACACCTAGTATAGAGAGAAAAACATTTTAGAACATCAGACTTTTGACGGATTTTCTAAAGAAGATTTTCTGACTAATGAAAATTTCTCTTGACCTGAAATGCGTCCTAGCGATTATGGTAGTCTTATATACATAAAGAAAGCGAAGGAGATGATGAAATGACTATTAAAATGATCGCAGTAGATATGGATGGAACGTTTTTAAATGAGGAGAAAACGTACAATCGTGAAAGATTTAAAATCATTTTTCAGCAGTTAAAGGAAAAGAAAATCAAGTTTGTGGTTGCCAGTGGCAATCAATACGATCAGCTAAAGAGCTTTTTCCCAGAGCTTCACAGAGAAATGTCCTTTGTTTCTGAAAATGGTGCGAATATTATCGTTGAAGGACAAGATTATTACAATGCGTCCTTACCAATTGAAAAGGTTCTGGCTGCCTTAAAAGGAATCAGCGCACTAGGACCATCAGCATTTGTCATATGTGGAAAAAAGAGCGCTTATGTTTCAAAGGAGATGCCAGAAGAGGTTTTCAATAGTGTTCGATTTTATTATCCTAGTATCAAAAAACTTGAGAAGCTAGCGGATATTACGAAAGAAAATGACGAGATCTTTAAGTTCGCCCTGACATTTTCACCCACGGAGGTTGAAGTGAAGCTGTCCTCTTTAACAGAACTATTGAACGGGGAGATGGTTCCTGTCTCGAGTGGACATGGGGATATTGATTTGATTATTCCAGGAGTTCACAAGGCACGTGGCTTAGCTCAGCTAGGCGAGAAATGTGGAATCGCTCCTGCTGAGATCGCGGCTTTTGGTGATAGCGGCAATGATATTGAAATGTTGAAGTATGCAGGAATGAGCTTTGCGATGGCGAATGCACAGGAGAAAGTAAAGCAAGCTGCTCAAACGATTATTGGTTCGAACAATCAAGAAAGTGTTTTAGAACAAATAGAATTATTACTGAAGGCTTAGGTTAACGAGAAAACATTAAGGCAGTAGATGCTTTAATGTTTTTTTGAGCATCTTAGTTTTTCGTGTGTTCGCGATCATTGTGTTAAAATAAGTTGAATTTAGCTGAGCTTGGAGGAGAACCCTTCAGGCGATATAATTAAAAGAAGAATTTTGATGTAGGAGGACTATGAATGATTTTTGATTCTCATACGCATTTGAATGCGGAACAATTTGAAAAAGAAATTCCCGAAACGGTCGAACGAGCGCGTGAACTTGGCGTGACAGAGATGGCGGTCGTTGGTTTTGATACGCCAACCATTGAAAAAAGTTTAGAACTAAACCAACAATACGAGGGGATTTATTCCATCATCGGCTGGCATCCTACAGAGGCTGGCAGCTATACGAAAGTGATCGAAGAAGACCTAATCAAAAAATTAACTTTGCCAAAAGTGGTGGCTTTAGGCGAAATCGGGCTGGATTATCATTGGATGGAAGATCCAAAAGAAGTTCAGGATAGTGTCTTTCGTCGTCAAATCGCGATTGCCAAGGAAATGAACTTACCCATCAGCATCCATACGCGTGAAGCAATGGAAGATACGTATAAGATTTTAAAAGAGGAAGACATTCGTGATATCGGCGGCATTATGCACAGCTTCAGCGGCAGCGGAGAATGGGCGAAGTATTTCTTAGATCTAGGGATGCATGTGTCCTTTTCTGGGGTGGTGACCTTCAAGAAAGCCTTGGATGTTCAAGAAGCCGCAACCATCGTTCCAATGGATAAACTGCTAGTAGAAACAGACGCGCCTTATTTAGCGCCGATGCCGTATCGTGGGAAGCGCAATGAACCGGGCTATACTCGCTATGTCGTCGAAAAAATTGCGGAATTGCGGAATTTACCAATGGAAGAAATCGCGCAGCAAACAACAGAGAATGCGCATCGTCTATTCAGGATCAATGCCCATGACTAAAGAGAAAATTGAAGAAATCATTGTTGTTGAGGGTAAAGACGATACGAAACGGTTGAAAGAGGTTTTTGATGTTGATACGATCGAAACACGAGGATCAGCCATCAACGAATCGATCCTAGAGCAGATCGAACATGCGCAAGAAACACGGGGCGTGATCGTGTTTACTGATCCAGATTTTTCTGGGGAGAAGATTCGCAAGACGATCATGGAGGCGATTCCTGATGCCCAGCATGCTTTTCTATCAAGACGAATGGCGGCACCGCAAAAACGTGGCAGCAGCCTAGGGGTTGAACATGCCAGCGATGAGGCGATCATAGAAGCCCTGCACAAAGTGGTGACGCCAGCCGAAGATGATGAGCCAAAAATAGCTAGACAAACGCTGCTGGATTATGGTTTAATAGCGGGAGCTCAAGCCCGTGAACGGCGCGAACGTTTGGGCGATGAATTGAAAATCGGCTATACGAATGCCAAACAATTAGAAAAACGCTTAACGATGTTTCGCATCAACGAAGCACAATTGCATGAGGCAATGAGGAAAGTAGAGGAAACTTTGTGAACAAAGATATAGCAACACCTTCCCGAACGCGAGAAATCCTGCAAAAACACGGATTCTCCTTTAAGAAGAGTCTCGGTCAGAATTTCTTGACTGAACCAAATATTTTACAAAAAATCGTCGCTACCGCTGAAATCGACAAACAAACGAACGTTATCGAAGTTGGACCGGGAATTGGCGCATTGACAGAACACTTAGCTCGAGCAGCACATCAGGTCTTGGCCTTTGAGATTGACGATCGATTAATCCCTGTCTTAGCGGATACTTTGAGTCCCTATGACAATATCAAAGTTGTTCATAACGACATTTTGAAGGTTGACTTAAAGAAGGAAACAGCCTTTTTCGATCAAGAAGGTCCAATCAAAGTGGTAGCGAATCTGCCTTATTACATCACGACACCGATCATGATGCACATTTTGGAATCGGAACTTGCGGTAGATGAAATGGTTGTGATGATGCAGCGAGAAGTCGCTGACCGCATTTCAGCAAAACCGGGAACAAAAGCCTATGGTTCTTTATCCATTGCGGTGCAATATTATATGGACGCATCCACTGCTTTTATCGTACCGAAGACGGTATTTATTCCGCAGCCCAATGTGGATTCTGCGATTTTGCGACTGGTTCGACGGGAAACACCAGCGGTAGAGGTCACCAATGAGACGGAATTTTTCAAACTAACGAAAGCTGCTTTCATTTTACGACGCAAAACTTTATGGAACAATTTATTAAATAGTTACGGGAAGGACGATGCGACAAAAGCTTGGCTAGAAACTACCTTGCAGCAGGCCGAGATTGACCCTAAGCGTCGTGGTGAAACCTTATCACTAGAAGAATTTGCGCGTTTATCGAATGCGTTAGAGGCAAACAAATAAAAATAAAAAAGAGCTTCGGCTCTTTTTGTTTTTTCATTAAATCCCAACGAAATTTGTCATTTAAAAGCCAACTCCCCTATAATAGGAAGGAACATAAATTTTTTATTGGAGGACACAATGAAGAAATTCCTAATTGGATTACTGATAATCGCTGTACTAGGGACTGGCGGATATTATGCCTATACGACCTTTTTCAGCAAAGAAGAGACACCCAAACAAGAGACACGGAAAACAACCATAAAAAAAGTCAAGGAACCAGAAAAATCAGGGGAGACGATCAAAGCTAGTGACTATAGTGATTCCGATAATTGGTTAGCGAAGCCAAGCGAAATTACTAGTCAGGCAGATGTGTTCATGTTGTATCCTACTGCTTATGCACAAAAGGATAAGAATTCATCCCCTGTAGCAAAAATTGATGATGCCACCATGCGAGCAGGTGCTCAGGTGTTCTTAGCAACCCAAGGTTCAGCTTTTGATACTAGTGGTAACATCTATGCGCCGTATTATCGTCAATTAGACGCTAACTGGCTGTATTCAAAATCGAAAGCGGAACAGAATGAATACGTGGATGGTGTGCCAAAAGCCGATGTTTATGCGGCCTTTGATTACTATATCAAACATGAAAACAATAACCGTCCCTTTATCCTAGTGGGTCATTCTCAAGGCGCTCGTATGATTAAAGCCATCATGTATGATTACTTCAAAAACAACCCTGGTGTTAGTGATCGGATGATTGCGGCCTATGTATTGGGTCAATCAGTCACGCAGCAGGAAATGAATGACAATCCGCAGGTGAAGTTTGCGACCGGACCAGACGATACGGGTGTAGTTGTTTCTTACAATACAGTTTCTCCAGATTTCACAGGGGAACTGCCAACTTGGGATGAAGGGGCCCTAGCCATCAATCCGATCAACTGGAGAACGGATGGTACTCCTGCGACAGCGGCAGAAAACCTAGGATCCTATGTCCGAAATGACAATGGTGACTACACGAAGGTGATGAACCTTGCTGACGCGACAGTGGATGGAACAAGAGGCTTGGTGGTGTCTTCAACGGTTGACAAAGCTAAGTATGAAATGCCAGAAAGTACACGTAAACTGTACCCAGCAGGCTCATATCTAAACAATGACATTAGCTTCTATTACTACAATCTGCAACAAAATGCGGAGAATCGTGAAGCACAATATTTTGCGACGCATCCTCAGCAAACGACCGATACAGCTCAAACCGATCAACCAGTGACTGATCAAAATCAACAAACCGTACAATAGATTTGCATACTGCCTATCAAAAGCGATAGGCAGTTTTTGATAGGCAAAACGAGCACCTCCTCCTAGTGATAGATCACTAGAGGGGGTGCTTATTTGTCTATGAGATTAATCCAAACTTTTATCCAAGATCGATCGTAGGACCGTTTCTCTTAGTTCAATCGTATTCACATTGTTCTCAATTTCGTAACCTTGAACGAGTAAATCACACAAATAAAGCTGAGAAATTTTACCCGCCAATGAGGCGCCGTCTAAAAATTCTTCGATCGCCGTTTGTAAAACGATATCAGCCAATTGAGCAATGGGTGAGAGCTGATAATTCGTAATAGCGATAATTTTCGCTTGATTTTTTTTAGCAATGCTCAATGAATCATGCGTGTCTTTCGTTCTGCCCGACAATGAAAAGCCGATAACCAGATCCTCTTCTGTTAATAAAGAGGCAATCTGTGATTGAAAGTGGGGATCGACCACCGAACGAGATTGCACCCCGACCCGCAGCAGCATCGCCTCTAAGTCATTTCCGCTATTCCCGCTAGAGCCCACACCAAAAATATAAATTTGTTTGGCTGCAGTGATTAATTGAACGGCTTGCTTGATTTTCTCATTATCTAAGCGTTGGTTTGTTGCTTTTAATGCGGTATTGATCGTCTTGATGCGCTTTGCAAATAGATCAGATTCCTGCGTATCCTCCTGCTGTTTGCTGAAGTCCTCTTTAGCGATGGCGATTTTCAGATCAGAAAAACCGGAAAAGCCGATCTTCTGACAGAAACGAATAATCGTTCCATCGCCAACCTTGGTCGCCTCTCGGATATCACTCATCGTGCTGTGCACAATTTTTTCACCGCTGGACAAAATATAGTCGGCAATTTTTTTTTCTGATTTAGTCAGTGTTGGGTAATTTTCCTGAATCGTATACGTAATGGTCATTGGTTCTCCTTTAATCTTTCCGTTGTCAAAATAAATTATACGTCAAATCAACTTTTTTTTCATTTGCTATTTACATTTTTGAAAGCGCATGCTATATTTTTGGAGTAATAATCCAAATAAATTTAAAAACGGAGTGAAAATGGAGCGTGAAAAAAAAAGAATTTTTAGATGTGATTAAAGGTGGCTTGATTGTTTCCTGCCAAGCGTTACCAGGAGAGCCCTTGTATACCGAAGAAGGTGGCGTGATGCCGTTAATAGCGCTGGCGGCAAAGGAAGCCGGAGCTGTCGGAATTCGAGCAAATACTGTGAGAGACATCCTTCAAATCAAAGAAAAAGTAGACCTGCCCATCATTGGCATTATTAAACAAACGTATTCGGGGTCGGATGTATTTATTACGCCAACGATGAAAGAGGTGGATGCTTTAGTCGCAACTGGAGTAGAAGTCATTGCTTTAGATTGTACCTTGCGACAACGGCCAGATAATCAGACGATCAATCAATTCATCAAACAAATTAAAGAAAAGTATCCTGAGCAGTTGCTGATGGCGGACATTGCTACTTATGAAGAAGGACTTAATGCTTGGCAAGCTGGCATGGATTTTGTAGGGACAACACTTAGAGGTTATACAGAGGCGGAAGCATTATCAAATGAAGCGTTAGTGAAGGCACTAGTTGAGGAAGGAATATCAGTAATCGCTGAAGGTCAAATCCATACCCCAGAGGAGGCAAAAAAAATTCAAGCATTGGGGGCAGACGGAATCGTTGTTGGCGGTGCGATTACTCGGCCGAAAGAGATTGCTGCTCGTTTTATCCAAGCTTTAACGAATTAAAGAGAAGTGATGCTATAGGAAATAACTATACGTGTAGTCAAACATAAGGAGGAGAATAAAATATGTTTAAAAAGTTTTCACAGTTAGGACGGGCGTTTATGCTGCCGATCGCCATCTTGCCGGCAGCTGGTTTGCTGTTGGGATTAGGCGGTGCGTTGACAAATGAGAGTGCGGTAGCAGCTTATCCATTTTTAAATCAACCGTGGCTGCAAGCCATTCTTAGTGTAATGAGTTTTGCTGGAAATGCGGTTTTTGCCAATTTAGCCTTGATTTTTGCGATTGGGATTGCTGTTGGACTAGCGAAAGGAGATAAAGGGACAGCCGGATTAGCTGGTGGCGTAGCGTTTTTAGTTTATACAGCGACAATCAGCGGATTATTGGAATTATTTTCAGCCAAGGATGCCAGCATTGATACCGGAGTAGTGGGTTCTATTGTTATTGGTGGAACGGTCGCCTTTCTTCATAATCGCTATCGAAAAATTGAATTGCCGCAATTTTTAGGATTCTTTGGCGGTTCACGCTTTATCCCGATTATTTCTTCCTTTAGCGCAATCGCGATCGGCTGTATCTTCTATCTGATTTGGCCGCCGATTCAAAATGGATTGGTTGTTGTAGGACATCAAGTTGCGCAAATGGGAAGCATCGGTTCCTTCTTCTATGGGTTCTTATTACGTTTAACGGGTGCAGTAGGACTGCATCATACAATTTATCCGATGTTTTGGTATACCTCTTTAGGGGGCGTTGAAACAGTTGCCGGACAATCAATTTCTGGCGCGCAAAATATTTTCTTTGCACAATTAGCAGATTCTAGTCACACTGGATTATTTACTTATGGCACTCGTTTCTTCGCGGGACGTTTCGCCACAATGATGTTTGGTCTGCCAGCTGCTTGTTATGCCATGTATCGTGCTATTCCTAAAGAGAATCGCAAGAAAAATGGCGGCCTGTATTTCAGTGGTGCGTTGACCTCATTTTTAACTGGGATTACTGAACCAATTGAGTATATGTTCTTATTCGTGGCACCTTGGCTGTATGTGATTCATGCCTTTTTAGATGGTTTATCTTTCTATTTTGCGGACATTTTGAACATTCGTATTGGAAATTCATTCTCTGGTGGTTTGATTGATTTCTTACTATTCGGCGTGCTGCAAGGTAATGACAAAACCAACTGGATAAAGGTGATTCCTTTTGGGATCGCATGGGCACTGATCTATTTCTTTGTTTTCAGTTTCTGTATTAAGAAATTCCGTGTGGCTATTCCAGGAATGGAAAATGAGGATGAAATACTAGAGGTGGCAGATGATTCTGGCTCTCAAAGTTTACAAGAGGAAGCGTTACAGATTATTGACGCATTAGGTGGAGATGAAAACATTGAAACCGTTACCGCATGTGCGACGCGTCTTCGTGTGGCTGTTAAGCAAGGAGAAAGTGTTCAAAAAGCAGTCTTTAAGCGGCTTGGAGCAACCGCAGTTTTTGAAGTTCAAGGTGGGATTCAGGCTGTTTTTGGTGGGAAAGCGGACCTGTATAGCCAAGAGATCAACCAACTATTAGGCCGCGATGATTAGTGTGCAGAATTGGAGGGTGATATATGTTTGATTTATTCAAAAAGAAAAAGACGGAAGCTTTTTTCGCACCAGTGGATGGTCAGTTTGTTCCATTAGCAGAAGTTTCTGATCCGGTGTTCGCTCAAAAGATGATGGGAGAAGGTTTTGGTATTCAGCCAACAGCATCAGAGATTTACGCACCGATTAAAGGAACGGTGACGACCATTTTTCAGACGAAGCATGCGATCGGATTAAAAAGTACCCTAGGTAGTGAGGTTTTAATCCATATCGGTCTTGATACTGTGGAACTAGCAGGTGAGCCTTTTGATGTTCATGTCAAAGAAGGTCAAACGGTTGATGAAAAGACGTTACTAGTTACAGTAGACTTTGAGAAGGTTCGTTCTGCTGGAAAAGAAGAGGTTGTCCTAACTCTGCTTACAAATGGCGGAGAAAGCTTTGATTCGTTGGAAAAAAAGAAAGTAAATCACAGTGAGCAGTTAAAAAGTATTGGCTAAAATGAAAAGTTGCTCGATTCTAAGATGTACCCTTAGAGTCGAGCGCTTTTTACGTTCTTCTTTTCATTATTAAGAAGCTGATGATAATGAATAGTGTTCCACAAAAGAACAACACAAGTTTTGAAGCCGTGTCTTTTTCACTCAAAGTAAAGAGATAAAAAATTTTTAGATATTTGTCACCTGTAAACAGGCTGGCGACATAATAGCCTAAAGGTAGAATCAAGCCTGCGATCGGCTGATTAGAAAAAGAAAAACCTACAGCGTATAATCCCCCCATAAACAGAGCGTTTGCCAAACCACTGAATAAAAAGCGATCAAATTCGATTGTTGCATTGCTATATTCAAAGATAGCTAAGCATCCACAGGTTAACAGTAGTAAAACTAGGATGATTTGGATGAAGCGTAGAACGAGTATGGTTACATACGCAAACCGTTTCGTCTTGATCAATAAAGTTGTTTCCTCCGAGATATCTGGCAGATAAAGGGGAAGAAATAAGATCAATCCAATCAGCGGAGAAAAACGTTCATAGATTGCAGCGCTTTGTACAAACGAGGCATTGGCTACACCAAAGAATGTTGGAAAAAGCAAGGTCAGCAGCAGTGCAGCAATCACCGCAGGATAAAAGTGAAATCGCCAGAAGGTTGTTGAAACTTTAGCGAGGATTTCCATGACTTACCCTCCCTTTGCGTTTGAGGTCAAAAACGATACAACTGAGAAAGAAACAAACGTTTCCCAGTAAGAACCAAAACGCTCGATTGATCACCAGTTCAGAAAAAATAGTTTCAAATAGTTCGCGTGAGCCTAACGTGTTGAATCGGGGCATGAGACTTAGTCCGAAAACACCTACCAATTGTCTGCCGCCGCTTAAGATAGATAACAGCCAAAAACCTAACTGGAAGAGAACACTCACTAGTCCGTTCAATACAGTAGTGATCAAAAAACTGATTCCTACTACTGCGACGATGGTTGGAACCGTCCATCCAATGATGTATTGATAGAAAAGTAGCAAATCTCCCGTCTGATGATAGTTTTGTGCGACATAGATAGATTGAACCGCTGGCAGCAAACTAAACACAAGAACGGGGAGAAGAATTAGCAGAGTCGTTGCTACAAATCGAGACCCCTGCAGCCTGAAAGAAGAGACTTTTTTCGTCTGAATCACTAATTGGCTGTGGGCTCTTTTATCTCTTAATACCACTGTCGCTGCGACAAAAACTGGAACTAGAGATAAGATAATTCCTAAATAATCACAAATTACACGAGCAAATGCACCAGAAACGCGGTCTTTTGTCAACGTCGTTTTGAATGCCTCGTTTGCCTCTTCATAGGTCATATTTTTCATCGATTGATGTAAATAAGCATCTGACGAAAAGTCTGAGCCTTCTCCAATTAATTTTTCAACTTTGATCATGTCCTTTTCAAAGTTTTGATAGGTGTAATCTTTCGCTAGAGGAAATGCTTCTGCTAGTGTAATCGGATCGGTCAGATAGGCCGTCTCATCTCCTGCTTGTTTTGTTTGTTCTAATTGCGCCTGATTTAGTTCTTGAATAGAAAGGCCCGTTGCTTGCTCTAGTATTTCTTTGATTTTTGCCTGATCGGATTTTGTCAATTTCACCACTTTTAAAAAGCCGAAAGGATAGGTATTATAGCTTTCGTTGTTATACTGCTGCAGCAGCAGATACAATGTTTGCTGCTGAATGTCTTTTTTGTTGGTAGTTTGGGTTGTTCCATAATCACTTTGACCGGGCTCCGGCTGCTTCAATGAAACAAAATCAGATCCTAATTGAGTGAATAAAAAGAAACCAATAAATAAGACAACGAGCCAATAGGTGAGGCTTTTTAAGGTTAGTCCGAGTTCTTTCTTCAGCAGCATCCTACTCACCACCTTTCGATGATAGCAAGTAGAGGTAAGCATCTTCTAATGTAGGACGCTCCTCAATAACTAGCGGATGGCGCATGATCTGGGCATCGGACTTTCCGATAAAACGGAGATGTGAGGTGCTGCCTTCCTGCTGCAGGCTGATGATTTGAACTTGTTTTTTAGCAGTATTCAACTCTGTCCGCGGTATTTGAACACTAAAGATTTTTCCTTGCGCATTTAGTAGTAATTCCTCAATTGAATCTGAAAAAATGATGCGCCCTTGTTCCAAAATCGCGACATTTTCTGCCGCCGCTTCGATATCGCCTGCGATATGGGTTGATAACAAAACGATTTTATTCTCACTTACTTCCGCTAGTAGGTTTCGAAATCTGAGCCGTTCCTCTGGGTCCAAGCCGGCGGTTGGCTCATCTACCACTAATATTTTCGGATCGTTCAATAGTGCTTGTGCGATTCCTAATCGTCGTTTCATGCCGCCAGACATCGCTTTCACCTTTACATTTTTATGGATCGTTAAATTTACTTGCTCCAATAATGCATTGATGCGTGTTCGACGAGTTCGTTTGTCTAGTTCACAAAGCACGGCTAGATAATCCATTGCTTGATAAGCAGTCATGTTCCCGTACATAGAAAATTCCTGCGGCAAAAACCCAATGATGGAGCGAATTTTTTTCTGATCATGGATATTGACGCCATCCATTCGAATGTCGCCTTCATTTGTCGGCAATAAAGTGACCAGTGTTTTCAACAGTGTCGTCTTTCCAGCACCGTTTCGTCCTAGTAAACCAAACATACCCGTTGAAATAGACAGGTTAATGTCGTAGAGAACTTGTCTTTTCCCGTAATATTGATTTAAATGATTGATTTCGATATGCATGATTGATCCCTCCTAAACTAAATGTTGCTTCCTTAATTGAAGGATACTCATTAAATCTCTATAAATTCTCTACAAATAGTATTTTTTATTTTTCTAAAGAAAAAACTGCGGAGATGATCGCACCGCCTTCAATACTATTAGCGATTTTTAGATTGCCGCCATGTTTTCGAGTTAGCGCCTCGGCAATCGTCAAACCCAAACCAAAGTGACTGTTCTTATTTTGGGAATAGTATGGTTCTGTGGCAGTTACTAATTCCTTTTTAGAAAAGCCTGGTCCATCATCTTTTACATAGATGATTAACAGCTTATCCTGTAAAGTAATTGTTACGGTGACGGTAGTTTTCCCGAAACGGTAGGCATTATTCAACAGATTTTCTAGCACTTCGTTGATCAAGTCGAGATCATAAGTGGCAGTAACCTTGGGATAGTCATTCATGATAACTAATTGTTTCTCCGTCCAATGATGCCCGACGTCTTCTATATGCTCTTCAATCAGCTTCAACGGCTGCATGGTCCTATGAAGAGATCGGTCTTCTAATTTTTGCAATTGCTGCATGGTTTCAGAAAAAGAAGTTAGTCGAGTGATATTGTTTTTTATTTTCGTAGCGGATTTTTCAAGCACTTCTGGAGTCAAACGTTCTTGTTCATAATAAGCTTCAATCAGCTCTAGATTATTTTGAATAGTTGCTAAGGGGGTGCGGAGATCATGAGAAAAGGCGGCATTGACTTTTTTCTGATCCTGATAAAGGTCATGGAGTTTCTGTTGATTGGTTTGCAGGGTTAGTCGCAAGTGATCTAGTCCAAGAGACGTCTTTTCAAATTCGTCATAGGTACTGTAATAGACTGGTTGATGATAATTTCCTTGGTCGATTTGTTCGATGCTTTTTTCTAGAATTATAATGGGCTGTAATATTCGTTTATTATAGAAGAGTTTTGTCGAAAAATAGACACCTAGAAAGCCGTAAGCAAAAATAGCGTATCGACGAATGAACTCAATCAATCGTATGGTTGGCAGGAGTTTTTTTTCAACAGGGAAAGAAGGGGTCCATGTCAAAAAAGCCCAAAAATGTGTATCTCCAGAGTCCGACATCAGGATCAACCGTTCCCAGCTAACACATAAAGAGATGGTAATCAATGTTGCGAAGGCAACGGCTACTGTCCCGAAAAAGAGATAAAGAAGCAGACTTTGATTAAGGCTACCTTTCTTAGCAAATAAACGAGCAATTCCCTCATCTAACCAATCCATTTATATCCTACCCCCCAAACGGTTTGAATCATTTCATCCTCTGAATATGCAGCAAGCTTCTTTCGAATTCGCCGAACATGCTCTGTGATAATTGAAGCATCCCCCAATTTGTCCCAATTCCAAAGCTTTTGATAGATTTCTTCTTTGGAGAAAGCTCTGCCGGGGTGCTTAGAAAGGAGTGCGACAATAGCGAACTCTACTTTTGTAAGATAGATTTCTTGTTTTTGAAACTGTACAGTCTTCTGGTCATAATCAATCATCAAGTCACCAAAGTAGGCTATTTTTCGAGTGAATTGTTTTCGATTCTCACGTCTAAGATGCGCTTCAATTCGCAAAGCTAGTTCCTTTAAACTTACTGGCTTAACCAGATAGTCATCCCCGCCGATTGTCAGACCTTGGATTCGGCTTTCCTCATCCTCCTTAGCGGAAAGAAATACGATTGGGCAAGCAATTTGTTCTCGGATCATTGTACATAATTCAAAGCCGTTCATTTCAGGCATATTTACGTCTAATATAATAATATCTGGTTGATGCTGTAATTGTTTCAAGCCTTCCAAGCCATTGTCTGCAGTATAAACGAGATAGTCCATCAGTTGAAAATAGTCTTTGAATGTTTCTAGCAGATCCTGCTCATCATCAATGATCAATATTTTTTTCATCGTAACCCTCCAAACGGTATCGAACTTATAGATTCATCGTATCATAATACATTGTCAGAAGGTATTGGGGTATTGAAGTGGTAAAGCTAGTTTTTACTCAAAAGAGTTTGACAAATGGAGACCTGACCGCTATTCTAAACTTAGATGAATATTAAAACACTATGAGAAAGAAAGTAGAAGTAAGGATTTCCCACCAGAGAGTCTCGGTAGCTGAAAAGAGATGGAAGGGACTTATTTTGAACATGGCTTTTGAGTGGACCTTCTGACTAATTAGGAAGGTACGGAATGCTCCGTTAATTGGCGAAAGTCTCCCACGTGAATGGGGTACTTAATGAGGCAGCGGTTCGTGAGGACGCTGCATAACAAGGTGGTAACGTATATCAATTATGCCCTTAGATAGCTGTTTGGCTGTCTAAGGGCTTTTTTATTATTTTATAAAAGGAGAGGATTTTATGAGCAGTATTCCATTTCGTTTTGATCAAGTTGGCAGTCTTTTAAGGCCAACGAGATTAAAAAAAGCACGTGAGGATTTTAAGCGGGGTGCAATCACGAAGGAAGTCTTGACCAAGGTAGAAGATGAAGAAATTATCAAAGTGATCCAGAAGCAAAAAGAAATCGGCTTGCAGGCCGTGACTGACGGTGAATTTCGTCGCCGCTGGTGGCATCTAGATTTTATTGCTGGTTTAAATGGTATTACCGTTTATGATTTTGAAACGACAGCCTTTGGCATTACTACCGAGGCGCAAGGAACATTTGTCAGCGGACCACTTTCCTTTGATTCTCAGCATTCCTTTTTAGATCATTTCAAATTTACGAAAAAGCAAGCCGGAGAGGCGATTGCGAAACAAACAATTCCCGGGCCTAATATGATCTATTTGGATTCCTTTATTTTATCGAAGCAATACCATGAAGCACCGGTCTATAGTGACAAGAAAGAGTTTATTCAAGATTTGATTGCAACGTATCAAGCAGCGATTCAGGCTTTCTATGATGCGGGCTGTCGTTATCTGCAATTGGACGATACTAGCTGGGGCGGATTGTTCGATGAACGTTTCCGCGGATTGATCGCTAAAAACGGCTATGACCCCGATGAATTGATTCAAGAGTTTGGGGACATTACTGAAGCAGTTTTGGCGAAGAAGCCCGCAGACTTAGCAGTAACCTTCCACTTCTGTAAAGGAAATTTCCAGTCCCATTGGTTATACAATGGTTCCTATGATAAAATCGCAAAGCGCTTATTATCCATTAAAGCCTTTAATGGGTTCTTCTTAGAGTTTGACGATGAGCGTTCTGGCAGCTTCGAACCGTTGGAAAATATCCAAGATCAGCGAATCGTTCTAGGATTAATAACCACCAAAACACCAGAGCTAGAAGACAAGGAAGCAATCAAAGCTCGAATTCAAGAGGCGACACAGTTTGTTCCATTAGAGCAGCTATGTCTAAGTCCGCAATGTGGTTTTTCTTCGACCCATGAAGGGAATAAAGTAACGGAAGAAGACCAATGGGCCAAATTACGCTTAGTCATTGAGACAGCAAAAGAGGTTTGGGCAGATTAATTCAAAAGTAGAGTGACTAGCAACAACTTATTAAACGAATAGCATAAAAAGGCAACGTCTTGTATCTAGCTCTAAGGAAAACCCTAGATGATACAGAACGTTGCTTTTTAAACGGTTTGTAAATAATTCCACAAGCATCAATCTCGAAAAAACAAAGGGCATCTCCTATAGTAGTAAAGAATCAAAGAAACAGGAGGAAGCATCATGGATTATCGTGTTTTACTTTACTATAACTATACAAAAATTGAAGACCCAGAGGTTTTTGCTAAAGAGCATTTGGCTTTTTGTCGTGATTTAGGAATTAAAGGAAGAATTTTAGTCGCTCCAGAAGGCATTAATGGTACCTTGTCTGGTACAAAAGAAGCGACAGACCAGTATATGGAAAAAATGCTGGGGGATGATCGTTTTAAGGACACCTACTTCAAGATAGATGAAAGTGAAGGCCATGCCTTTAAAAAACTATTTGTTCGGCCAAGATCAGAGCTAGTAGCACTTCACTTGGAAGAGGATGTGGACCCACGGCAATTGACGGGGAATTATTTGGAGCCGCAAGCATTTCGTGAGGCTTTATTAGATGAAGAGACAGTTGTCATCGATGCCCGTAATGACTATGAATATGATTTAGGTCATTTCCGCGGAGCGATTCGTCCAGAGATTCATAATTTCCGGGAACTGCCTGAATGGATTCGTGAGAATAAAGAGCAATTTATGGATAAAAAAATCGTTACATATTGTACCGGAGGTATTCGCTGTGAGAAGTTCTCTGGCTGGCTATTGCGTGAAGGGTTTGAAGATGTAGCTCAACTCCACGGCGGGATCGCAGCGTATGGTAAAGATGAGGCAACGCGTGGTGAGTTGTGGGACGGAAAAATGTACGTGTTTGATGAACGCATCAGCGTAGAGATCAATCAGGTAGATAAGCAGGTCATTGGTAAAGAGTGGTTTGACGGTACGCCGTGTGAACGTTACATCAATTGCAGCAACCCAGAATGCAATCGTCAAATATTAGTTTCTGAAGAAAATGAAGAAAAATACTTAGGCGCTTGTTCAATTGCTTGTGCAAAACACCCAAATAATCGCTATGTAAAAACTCATCATTTAACGGTTGAAGAAAGAGATGCACGCCTAGCTTTGACTAATCAATAGTGAAACTTTTCAAAAAAATTCCACCCTAACTGTCTTGACACTTCCGTTGTTATAAACTAAACTAAAGAACGAACTAAGTGTCTTGACATATCAAGGAGGATAGTGTGAAAACGAAACCACTTCCTATCAGAGGCAAACCGAGAAATAGAAGGCATGACAAATAAACGTCAAAAACTGCAGGTCTGACGATAAGAAATTTTTTTAAGTAGAGCGTGCTGACTCTTTTCTAACGAAGTTATCTGGTAATAAACCTTCTAAAATTAGTAGTTTGGTTGCTTGCTTAATTGCTTTTCCCTTCTGCTTTTGCACAAGATTGTCTGGCATATCAATCTTATACAAGTCCGTGGGATTCCAAACTTCACCAGTAGAAAGCATATGATAGATAGCTGTAAGCATCATGCGAGCAATCGCTATGATGGCACGTTTCTTCCCGCGTCGTTTATAAATACGTTCATATTTCAAACGATAATAGGGATTTTTCTCTTTTGCTTTTACCGCAGCGTGAGCACACTGGACGAGTGCCGGCTTTAAGTAAACACCTGCTCGAGAAATACGAACAGATTTCTTCTTACCTGCAGATTCATGACTACTAGGTGAAAGACCTGCCCAGCAACATAACCTCTTTGAGGTTGAAAATTGAGACATGTCAATGCCAATTTCAGAGATGATTTGGACAGCTGATTGACGACGAACCCCTGGAATTGTTTCTAGTAGTTGAATAGCTGGTTCATAAGGCTCAACCATTTGATCCAATAAATAATCAAGGAAATCAATTGAGTTGTCGAGGTAGGTTTTGTGCTCTTCGATAATTTGGATTCGAAGAATTTGTTCCTTCGAAAAATGATACCCTTCAATTGAATCGATAAGCTCTTGTCCCTTAGGTTTCATTCGACCGTGAAGCAAAGTAATGACATGGTCCGGATCAAACGCTTTAGTAGAAATAAGATAGTCTCGGACTTTCTTGGAACTGACACCGAACATGTCAGAAACTACAGCGTCCATGGCAACATTACCAACGGTAAAGGCGTTTTGAAGACGATTTTTCTCGCTGGAACGATGACTAACTAAACGAGTCCGATAACGAGTAAACTCCCGTAAGACACGGATATCCTTTGTGGGGATAAAACTGCCTTTTACCAAGCCCATACGGAAAAGTTCGGCAATCCATTTGGAGTCCTTCTTATCATCTTTATTTCCTTTCACTGCGCGCACCCATTTAGGATTCGCAATCGTGACAGTTATCACGTCTTCAAGCAAATTGGAAACAGGGACCCAATACTTACCGGTACTTTCCATACAAACATCGTAGCAGTTGCATTCTAACAGCCAGTTTTTTAAAGCCAGAATCTGGTTGTTAAAAGTTGAAAATCGTTTCTTCTGATAATGCGGCGTCAATTCGCCAGCTTTCGTGGTAATGACGGTAGCGATTAAAAAGCTTTTGTGCACATCAATACCACAACAAACGGGATAAACGACTTTCATGATTCTTCGCTCCTTTCTATAAGTAGCGGAGAGGCAGTGACTGGCTGGGGCAGCATTTAACAGGATGTGTTAAAACAATGATTAGTGTGCGGACTTCGATAGTTCCACTCATTTGTGCTTGAACGCCCCAGCCTTACACTGGTTAAAATACTGGTTTAAACAATCGAGGTTTCCTACAACTCGCCTCACCGTGCTTTGTAGTGTGCCTCTCCTAGCTTTATTATAAACGGAAAGCCGCATCCGTTTTCATTACTATTTGACTCGAAGAGCGGAGCGAGTCGAGATGGAGGTTAAAATGAAGAAAATAGCTCGCGTTGTCGGATTCTTTTTCAGTTGCCTGTTACTATTTGGCTTTTCTCTTGATGCTTATGCAAGTGTTGCTGTCTATCGGTTGTATAACCCGAATTCTGGTGAACATTTTTATACGCCTGATTTGTCAGAGTCAAGGCATTTACGAAGTGTTGGCTGGCGCGAGGAACAGATTGGCTGGTTTGCACCGAATTTTCATACAGGAGCGCCTGTTTATCGACTGTACAATCCAAATGTCGGGGATCATCATTATACGATGAACAGCTATGAAGCGGCTCATTTGGAGAGTGTCGGATGGAGAGATGAGGGCGTTGCTTTTGTATCCGCTTTTTCCAATCAACCACGTGTTCCTATTTATCGGTTATATAATCCAAACGCAAAAGCAGGCGCCCATCATTACACGCCGAATTCAAATGAACGGGATCATCTTGTTCGAGTCGGCTGGCGTTCAGAAGGCATTGGTTTCTACGCAGAAACGGCTGAATAGAAAAAAGCATGCAGTCCGCTGCATGCTTTTTCTGTCTAAAGGGATTGTTCGTTTTTTAGTAAATGAGGAACCAAATCGAGAAAGTTCTTTTTTTGCCCTGAAAACAAAGTAGAATACAAGATTTAAATGGAGTTATTAAGGAAAAGAAGCAAAACTTAATATTATATGGATTGTTTTGCAGAAATGTTCATGTTTTTTTGCTTTTAGGATTTATTCATGTTATGGTAACTAAGTAATACTTTGATATGTGACTAGGTAGTTATCTAGATAATTTAAGATACTTTTTCTTACACGTCATTTTTTATTACAAAATAAACACAGTTGATGTGTAATTGGAGGTACTTTCTATGAATAAAGGTACAGTAAAATGGTTTAATGCAGACAAAGGTTTTGGTTTCATCACTGGAGAAGACGGAAATGATGTTTTCGCACATTTCTCAGCAATCCAAGGCGAAGGCTTTAAATCTTTAGACGAAGGTCAAGCAGTAACATTTGACGTTGAAGAAGGCCAACGCGGCTTACAAGCTTCAAACATCGTTAAAGACTAATAATTGTTTATTGACGGATGACTAAGGAGATCGGAAACGGTCTTCTTTTTTTATAATATTTGAAGGAGGATATTCAAATGGCGAACACCTATGGATTCAAGTCTCCAAAGCCCTCATTTTTAGGGGAGCGCTTCTCAATTGGACAAGAAGTATATTTCGAATATAAAAAGGAAACACAACTAGGAATTGTGAAGAATAAATTAAACAATTCAGCGATCGTTAAAATCATCAAAAGTGAAACAGAAGATTTCATTGATTTTACAACGGTTGTTAGTTATGGGGAACTAGTCGATCCTGAAAATAATTTTTAAATCAGCGGATAAAAC
>OKVX01000449.1_pt1 | contig 21637 bp, 21 predicted proteins | sample 1606941 | NCBI WGS metagenome assembly OKVX01 (sample SAMN03281016, study PRJEB24777) | human gut metagenome | isolation source: fecal sample PR161 from 1 month old female Malay infant, caesarean... | reverse complement strand
TAGCAATAGAGTAGACGCGATATGAAGTTGTGTAGTGGTAAGTGGCACTGTCAACATTGGTGCTCATATCACGGATTCGCGAAACGCGATTATAGAAACTGTTGCCATATTAGACTTATGGTGTTTAATATCAGGAACTTAAAGAATTTATTGAAATGCTCGTTGGTGATTATCTCGCTAAAAAGTGCTAGATAAGAAGCAAAACTAAACCTGTTTTTCTCGAGATGTAGATGTGTTGAGTTTGCAACACGTAGGTAATCCCTTTATTTATTGTTTGAATAGAAATCATGGCTTTAGAACAAGTTATCTACAACCTTGAAGAGGTTAAAGGGCTCTCTGATGAAGAGCTTTACCAACGCCTTTATGATAGTTGGGGCTTGGAAAATCATAAAATTGATGTCTGGGGTGAACTGAGTATTAACGAGGCAGGGAACTGGGCTGGTATCCGTAACGCAAAAACTCTTAGTGGCAACCAAAGCATAGAATACCCTCTGGCTGATTCGCATGAATTGCAATCAGGTGTGTTTTTAACCCCATCAGTAGCAAAAATAGTGTTAGGCAATGACACTAAAGGGATGGTTGCTTGTGAACTGATGTTAGCATCCATCCCGCAAAGAGCTAAAAAAAACAACCCATTTCTATTAGCCGTCAATGATAAGACGGTTGAGCGTTTGACCTATCTGCCCGATGCATTACCTAATTTAGATCGGCAAGCCCTAATTCAAAATGAAGATGAAACACTGCTACGCAAAGTTATTTATGACGCAGAAGTAAAGCGCGTTAAACATAAAATCGCCTCAGAAACAGAAGCGTTAGAGGCAGCGTTGCAAGAAAAACAACAGGATATGACTGACAAGTTGGCGGAGTTGTCAGACGCATTCAAAAGTACACAGGATAAAATCACAGCATCAACGACAGAGCTTGAAAGCTCAATCAAGAGAAATGAAGAACTAAATAATGATAATCATCGGCTAAATCTGAAGATTCAGGAAAGCAAATCTGAGTTAGACGTCATTATCGAAAAGAGCCGAAAAGTAGAGGAAAGTATGGCAAGAAAAGTCGAGAAACTAACAGATTTCATCAAAGAGAAAGCCATCTTCCTGAAGAGTTTTGAGTTTTTGGATGAGGAAGATTTCGACTTTTTTGTTGGAAGCCCCTTGTCTAATAAGGAGCGTGGTGAACATATCTCTTTTTCACAAGCCCTTTATTCAAACTACAGCGATGCAGTTTCTTACATTCAAGCGTACCTCAAAGAACGAGACATCCTGTACCCTCGCCATATTATCGAGAACTTCCTAACGCTTATTCGCACCAATGATCTCATCATTCTGGCGGGGGACTCAGGCTCAGGCAAAACAAACCTGGTTCAGTCGTTTGCCAAGGCTATTGGTGGGGTATCTAAGATCATTCCGGTTAAGCCTAACTGGACTAGTTCAGAAGATTTGCTGGGCTATTACAATCCCCTAGAGAAGAAATATTTGGCGACACCATTTCTTGAGGCATTGATCGAGGCTAAGCAAAACCCAGATATCCCATACTTCATCTGTTTAGACGAAATGAACCTTGCCCGAGTGGAATATTACTTTGCCGACTTTCTTTCTAAGCTAGAGGAGCGTAACGAGCAACCGACCATTCAACTTTACTCGGATGATGAAGCTGCACACGTTCTTGCCGAGCTAAAAGGGGTTGTTTCTGTCATTTCTAACGCGCAAGAAAAGTTCAGCAAAAATGGCATCGTGGACTTCGTTGCGCTCATGCAAGATGAAGAAATTAACGCTGAAATGAAGCGCGCGTTTGGCTTTAGCGATAAAGACTCACTGATTAAATACCACGGTGATATCAGACGTATGTTGGCAGGTGTTCTCGGCACGCCTTCGTCAATCACGATTCCAGCGAACGTAAGAATTATTGGTGCTATCAACATCGACGAAACAACCCATTACCTCTCACCAAAAATACTTGATCGTGCACACGTGATGAAGTTCAAGAGTCCTTTGCTGACCGACTGGGATGCTATTTTTGATGAGATTGACTCTTACGGGCTCGACGACGTTACTTTACCGCTAGTGTTTGATATTGAAGAGCTTGGTGAGCGTACCCCTTATCCGAAATTTGAACGTTTGAATGAATTCTGCGAGTTATTTACGACTTTAAACCGCGATGTTTTCGACCCGCTTGGCGTGGAATTTGGTATGCGAACTATTCGACAAGGGCTTAACTATGTAAGTTTATTTAGCGATGTAAACGATAATAAGTCTCTGGCCATCAACAACTTTATCGTTCATAAGGTGCTACCAAAATTCACATTTGATGGCGATAAGCAAGTGGGTGATTACAGTAAAGCTGAGCTTGTTAGCCGTGTATTCTTACCTCGCCTTGAGTCGCTGCTGGACAACCAAGTAGAAATAGCGGCGGAGTTTTCATGCACCAAATCGATAGAGCGTTTAGTTAAAACGGCTGAATCGAATGATGGCGTTGTGAACTACTGGGCGTAATCATGGAAGCTCCATTCGTTATCAAGTTTATCGAGACCAAATGGCACGATAAGCAAACCTTAGTCAGTGTTAGCGAGTCGGAGTACTCGCTAAAGCTTGAGCAGACGGGAAACAACGCCTTTTCCGCGCACACCACCATTTACCCAAAGGTCGATGAACTGCGTTTTGCTCAACTTGCGATAAAAACTAAGCAGGGTGATCAGTCACCGCCCTACATTGCCATGCCCAATGGTGAGAGAAGGCAGTTAGAGTCGATTACCGATCCCGCTTCTAATGAGGAGTGGTGGGTTGAGCCTGCCCATTGGGATGCAAAACAGCGGGTTTGGCGCAGTGAAGCGCGAAGGACTGCTGGCCAAATCATGTTTGTCATTGGCAGCTCAACACTGAAGCTTGATATTGATATTTCCGAACAGACTAAATCGGATCTTTCACGTTACCTGTCAGATTTTAAAGCGGACCTGTGGGAGTTGATCCTCGATGAGAGTAGTCATATCACGGGCGACGCTAAAAATTCACAGGTTGCAGCCATCGACCAAGAAGCGCTGTCATTAGTCGCATCAATTCTTAGCAATGCACAAACCATCCTCAAAAAGCCCAAAGTTGAACTGAAAGAAATTCAAGCGTTAAAGCCAGCAAAAGAAGTACGTCCTGTTCCACGTACATTTATGGAGATTTGTACCAAAGGTTCGCGTAAGCATTTAACGAGCCGCGCATCTGAGCCGAGTTACAACGTGCCAGAAAACCAGTATGTGCTGTATGTGGTTTCGAGCACGCTGAGCATTGTAAAGCAATTGGTTAAGGTGGCTGAGAGCAAAAAGAGTCGTTTTTCTGGGGCTATTGAAAAGCTCAATGAGCGTTTAGACAGTTTAAAAGACTATCGTATTATCAACCGTGACCTAGTAGTTAAAGACTTAGAACGACTTAAAAAGCGCTTTGATACAGAAGTAATCAATGCCGAGTTATCGGAACAGTTAGCGAAAATCAACGTTAATCTGTCTCGAAGTTACTCTGAAAAAGGTTACCTAAGATTGGAAAAAGCAACAGGCTCTGAGAATGAGTGGTGGGCTAAAATTAAACCATCGCAAAATGATGACTGGCAACAGTTTGAGCCAGATGGATATACCATTTTTAGTTCTAGAGATCATTACGCCAGCTTGTTTAAATCTTATAGCGACTATGAGATAGAAGCGAAGATCCCTTTACCGTTAAGAAGGGGAAAAGCGGTGGTCTTGTATCCAGAATACATCTCACGAATTTGCGTATTACCAGAGTCTCGTTCTATTCAAAGAGAGCAAGAAAATTTCACTAAATTGCGTGACAAAGGCATTGCTCTAAGTAAAAAGGATTGGCAAGCGAAGCTGACAACAGATGAACTCGCTGAACAGGAAAAAGAACGTGCTACCATCAATAAGCGCTTGGGTTATTTCGCAACTGAACATGAAAAGGTGGGAATCGTACACAAAGCGCTTGAGCCAAAACTGAAACCTTTCCAGCAAATAGAAAAAGAATGGCGTCAATGCAAAGTCAAAAGTAAAAGCACCTTTCCTAACTCTATGACTTTTGTGCAAAACCCTGCCTATCAAGCGGTTCACTCGGGTTTTAAAAAGTTAAAAGAGCAGATTGGCTTGGCCGATGAGGACATTTTGCTTTCGCTGGAGAAGATCGAAGCGATTGGGTTAGTCAACATGCCACTACTTTATGAACGCTGGTGTTTGCTGCAAATCATCAAAGTGCTGACTCAGGCATTCCGCTATCAGCCAGAGGACAACTGGAAACGAAAATTGATTGCGAATATTCAAGGCAATGAAGAACAAATCAGCATTCAGTTTTTCAACCCAAGTGTTTCAAGAGCTATCACTCTGCAATACGAACCGTTCTTAGCAAATGGTAAGCGCCCTGATTTTGTTTTGGATGTAGAAGCGATTACCAAAAGTGGTAACCAAATTTCAAAGCGGTTAGTCGTCGATGCAAAGTACTATTCTGCTGCCTATCTCAAGCAAAGAGGTGGGATCGGTGGGGTTATCCATGAACTTTACAACGGCAAAGATTATAGCGAATGCCAAGAGAACAGTGTGTTTGTTCTTCACCCCGTGTTAGATGCGGTTGAGAAAGTCGTCTCTCCACAGGAATGGGCGAAAGACAGTTATTTGGGCGAACTATCCATGTTTGATTGGGAACCTGCACACCATCAACGCCAAGCTACAAACTATGGTGCAGTATGTGCAAACCCAATGAAGTCGCAACGCTATCTTGATGAAATCCAACGTATGCTAGGGATGTTTCTACAGTACGGCATTGAAGACAATACATCTTTTCGAGGAGCATCGGATGATACTCATGCGGTGAATTTTTGTGTTTCTTGCGGGTCTGAAAAAGTAGTTGATGTAACGAAATCAATGAGTTCAAATAATCAAAAGCGTTGGTATCGGTGCAATGAGTGTACACACTTTACCGTGTATACCCACTGTGGTACATGCAATACACGATTAATTAAGAATGGCGAGTATTGGACCTATTTGTCTTTGATGCCTATGTCTTCAATTAACATAAAGTGTCCAAACTGCGAGTCTCCCGTATGACGGGTGACCTGCTCCCCGTATTTTCACACAGACTGCTGTTAGTTACTTCCGCCTTTGGGAGTTTTCGGATCTGCGGTGGAAAAATGAGAAAGCAGGATATGCACAGCATATCCATATGCCGCGCATCTGCATAGGGCAGACATACGCATATGCCAGTCATCTGCATATGTTACACCTATACAAACCCATCCGGCAGGCATATACTGCACATATGCACTCATACATCATGCATGATCAGCCGGAGGAACATCCATGCGCACAGTATCGATATTTAAAAACGGCAATAACCGCGCCATCCGTCTGCCCCGGGACCTGGATTTTGACGGCGTCAGCGAGCTGGAGATCGTCCGGGAAGGGGACAGCATCATTCTGCGTCCCGTCCGGCCGACCTGGGGCTCGTTCGCGCAGCTGGACAGGGCCGATCCGGACTTTATGGCGGAGCGTGAGGATGTGGTCAGCGACGAAGGACGCTTTGATCCATGAAGAAAACCTGGATGCTCGACACTAACATCTGCTCGTTCATCATGCGCGAGCAGCCGGCAGCGGTGCTGAAGCGCCTGGAGCAGGTGGTGCTGCGCGGTGATCGCATCGTGGTCTCGGCCGTGACGTATGCCGAGATGCGCTTCGGCGCCACCGGCCCGAAGGCCTCGCCGCGCCATATTCAGCTGGTCGACGCGTTCTGCGCGCGCCTCGATGCCATCCTGCCCTGGGACCGGGCTGCGGTGGACGCCACGACGGACATCCGGGTGGCGCTGCGCCTCGCCGGGACGCCGATCGGCCCGAACGACACGGCCATTGCCGGGCACGCTATCGCGGCCGGCGCCATCCTGGTGACGAATAATACAAGAGAGTTTGAGCGGGTGCCGGGTCTGGTGCTGGAAGACTGGGTGAAGTAAGCCGCTCTTCGCAGGGTAATTTCTTGAATTACCCTGCAGGTTATTTCGGCGTGCCGGTTATTATGCCCTTAAGAGTGTAAAGCATGTCAAACTGGGCATAAGGCTCCCCTGTTTCCGCTGCGTGTCGGAGTTTTGCGTCCAGAAGGTCGGGCAGAGCGATACCGTGACTGAGTGAATGGTAAAGATCATAACCACTGACACAGATCACCCGTTTTCCTTTCACGAAGGCTGTCAGACCTTCATCAGTAAACCCCATCCAACTGATGAACACGCCCCGGGCCCACTTCGCCTTGGTGCTGAGTTTTCCTTCGAATACGTGCAAATCTGCCGCTGGCGTTCTGTTCTGATGCCACTTAGCTTCCAACAGGTAAAAGTCATCATTCAGCCGGAAGCTGCCGTCAATCTGCTCGCCCGTGTTACGGAATGACGAGCGGGGGGCAAGCTTAAAGATACTGAAAAGTTCTGCAAGCCATGCTTCAAAACGGAAACCCCGCGGATGTGGCGACAGGGATTTCATCTCGTTCATTTCGGCTATCAGTGAAGGCCAGTCGACACCGTGCCATGCCTGCACAGGCCTGTCGCCTTTGGCTGTATCAGCGTCCGTATTTTTCAGCCGTGAAATCAGTGCAAGCCAGTCATTTCGGCTTTGTTCGGCCTGCTCAGGCATGGTCTCCATTTTATACCGCCACAGGGTATCAAGAACCCGCAGGGCTGTCTCACGATCCACCTGTTTCAGCAAACATCTTACCCGTTTAGCTTTTGAGGTTCCTTCTTCCTTATAACATTCATCATCAATATCAATGTTCAGCTCTTCATCAAAAAAAGCCGACAGCGTACGGTTGGAGAAATCGAGTATCCAGCCCGGATCGCTTTCAAAGACGAGATTAAACAGTCTCAGGTCCTGTATTTTCAGTTTCATGCCAGCCTCCTGTTTTTACAGAGTATAACGGGATGTCAATTCAGGAGGTACTGAGTCAATGCCATGCGTCAATTTGGGTGGTTCCGATTTTTGGGGTTTCAGGATGTCACGAGCCCGGGAGAGGTTTAATGCGTAATTAGAGATAAATACTAAATATATTTGCTTTTTAAGCATTAATGCACTTGGCGCAATATTGTCAGTATATTTTTGCTTAAATTAAAAAAGTTAAGCGCTGGCAAAAAAAACCAGCGAAGCGCTGAAATAGCTCAATGACGGTATACTTCCCACATAAAAATGACGCATGAGTTATTCTCAGAATATTTCATGCGGGATGGCTGGTCCCGCGAAACACTTCCTGTTACATCATAACAGGTTGGTCACAGGAACTGATCAAGCAGAGAACACCAGACCAGAGAGAGTACCTCAGTTCATTAGCGATGGGACAGAAATAGTAACCAGATAAAAAACAGAACGGCAAAACACCATACTCCCTTTAATATCCAGCGATGATACCGGAAAGCTTGTTTCTCTCTGGCATCTGCTTCATGAATTGCGGTTTCTGGATTTTTTTTCATACGTCATCTCCGATCATTTATTATAGTATATATCAACAATTATAAATGTTCATCACCAGTAATGGAACTCCGGAGGATAGTAAGGAATGTTCAGGCAGGAAGCGTTACAACACCGTAATTCTGTATGGAAAGCAAAAGCAATATTGCTGCCAGGTATCCCCTTATGGTGTATCGTTTTAAGCTGCTTCGTCTTTATAACTTTTTTTATCGTTTTCATCATTTCTGGCAGTTATACCAGGCGTATTAATGTGTCCGCGGAAGTGACCACCTGGCCCCGTCCAATTGTTATATCAACCAGTCAACAAGGGTATGTAGTCAGATCATATGTGAAGGAAGGGCAGAAAATTAGAAAAGGGGACCGTCTTTATGAGCTGGATACAAGTAAAACAACCCGATCCGGCGTTGTCAGTGATAACGAATTTAACGAAATAACTTCTCAGTTACATGGAATTGATGAGATCATCCGAAACCTGGAAAAGGGGAGAGACGAAACACTGCAGTCAATTAAAGATCAGAGAAATAAATATAAGGAAGCATACGATATCTCGTCTTCGATTGTACGAACTGCAGAGCAGGGACTACAAAAAATGGAAAACAACATGAGAAATTATGAACAGTACCGGAAAAATGGATTAATTAACAACGATCAGCTAACAAACCAAATGTCGCTCTACTATCAGCAAGAAAATTCAGTCTTGTCCATTAAAAACCAGAATATACAAAATGCATTGCAAATAAAAAATCTTGAGAGAGAAGTTCAGATACAGACTTCAGAATATGACAGCAGAATATATCAGATGAAATTGCAGCGCAATGAACTTAAAAAAGAATTAATAAAATCAGGGCTAAATAGTAGCATTATAATAAGATCACCGTCAGATGGCATAATCGATACATTGAATGTATCTCAGGGTCAGATTGTTAATGCAGGTGATACTCTGTCGCAGATAATACCGGAGAGAGATAGAAAACTATACTTAATTTTATGGATACCTGATATGGCCGTTCCGTATATAAAAAAAGGTGACCACGTCAGAATCCGTTATGACGCTTTTGCATATGAAAAGTTTGGACAATTTAATGGCATCATTCATTCAATATCTAAGTCTCCTTCTTCGCAACAAGAAATGTTAAGCTATCACTTATTAGATAATATAAAGTTATTCTCTGGCCATGCTTATTACCGGGTCATGGTCACACCTGAAAATGATAGGATATATTATAACAAGGAAGAAATACATCTGGAGAATGGGATGAGAGCAGAATTAACATTATTCCTGGAAAATCGAAAGATATACCAATGGATGATATCACCACTCTATGATGTAGTAAAAAGTGCTCAGGGTAATATTCATGAAAAGTGAAGTTGTCAGTGTATTAAAAAACAAACTTGATTTAGGTTTGAAATCACGTTTTCCTATGATCCATCAAACGGAGTCTTCGGAATGTGGATTGGCATGCCTGGCAATGATATGTGGTTATTATGGAAAGAATATTGATATCTTTACGCTAAGACAAAAATTCAATCTTTCGAGCAGAGGAACTGATTTAGCAAGTTTAAATGATATTGCTGTTAAGATGCATATGTCTACGAGAGCTGTGTCCGTAGAGCTGGATGAGTTACATTCAGTGAAGCTTCCTTGCATATTACACTGGGATTTTAATCATTTTGTTGTATTAACAAAAATTAAGAATGGAAAATTCACAATTCATGACCCATCAGTCGGGATTGTGAAGGTTGCTAAGAGTGAACTCTCAAAAAAATTCACAGGTATTATTCTGGAAATATGGCCTGACAACAATTTTTTAAAAGAAAACGTAAAAAATAAAATCAGCCTTAGAGCCATGCTTGAAAATACCCATGGTTTATACAGTGCACTGACGAAAATATTTTTCCTGTCTATCATTATTGAAAGTATAAACTTAGTGATGCCTGTTGCAACCCAACTGGTCATGGATCATGCCATACCGGCAAATGACTCCGGTCTATTAACATTAATTTGTTTCGGCCTTGTTTTCTTTGTGGCACTCAGAACCATTACTGGTCTTATTCGCTCATGGACAGTACTGATTATGTCATCATTTATTAATGCCCAATGGCAAAAGGGATTACTGCAGCATTTACTAAAATTGCCTCTAGAGTATTTTGAACGCCGAAAATTTGGTGATATACAGAGCCGATTTGGTTCACTGAACACCCTTCAGGAGACGTTTACAACCAGTATTGTCGGTGCAATAATTGACTCCATTATGATCATCGGATTATTGATTATGTTGGTACTCTATGGCGGGTGGCTTACCTGGTTTGTTATCCTTTTTACCTGTCTATATGTATTTATCCGGGTACTAACCTACAACAGATATCGTCAGTTATCTGAAGAGTCCTTAATAAAGGATGCAAGAGCTAATTCCTTCTTTATGGAGACACTTTATGGTATTGCCACTGTAAAGGTACAGGGGCTGAATAAACGGAGAGAGGAAAACTGGTTTAATCTTGAAGTTGACTCGATTAATACCGGAATAAAAGTATCCAGATTAAACCTGTTCTTTGGAGGCATTAATACACTGATTGCGACGATGGAGCAGATACTCATCCTCTGGCTTGGAGCCAGTTTAGTGATATCGGGAAATATGACAATTGGCATGTTTGTTGCTTTTAGTTCCTATCGAGGTCAGTTTTCTGATCGAATTGCATCATTTATAGATTTTTTACTCAGACTTCAGATCATGAGCCTTCATAACGAAAGGGTTTCGGATATAGCACTTACTGAAGTTTCCCCATTTAAAGATGATATTCCGGTAAAAAATGACATGTGCCCTGTCTCACTGTCGGCAAAGAATATCAGTTATAAATATGATAGTTATGCATCATATACTCTAAGACATCTAAATATAGAGATACAACCTGGTGAGCATGTAGCAATTACAGGTGCTTCCGGGACAGGGAAAACGACGCTATTGAAGGTACTGTGCGGATTATTCCCGGCAAGTGAAGGAAATATACTTGTAGATGGTATTGACATAAAAGAATTGGGTATTAACAACTATCAAAAATTAATCGCCTGCGTTTTACAGGATGACAGGCTTTTCTCCGGAACATTAAGGGATAATATCTGTTCCTTTTCTACTCAAATTGATGATAACTGGCTGATTGAGTGTGCCAGATTTGCACAGATACACGATGATATAGAAAGAATGCCGATGGGTTATGATACATTAATCGGAGAGCTGGGTGAAGGTTTATCAGGTGGACAAAAACAGCGTATTTTTATCGCAAGGGCAATTTATAAAAAACCATCCATTCTCTTCATGGATGAAGCAACCAGTTCTCTGGATAATACAAATGAACAATACATCAACGATGCGATAAAATCGCTGAATATCACACGCATTGTGATCGCGCACAGAAAATCCACTATTAACTCAGCTGATCGCATCATCACTTTACAGGAAAATTTATAATGCCACGACTTTTCAATTTAAAATATAAAGAACTGTTTGTGTGTTTAGGATTTATTTTTATTGCCTTTGCTTATCCGTGGATATTTCAGACATACCTGATTAACACAGGTATTGTTGGTATTGATATGGTTATCCCCTTAATGTCTTCAGCGATATTGATAACAATCACTCCAGTTTATTTTCAATTTTATAAACACACAAAGGGTTACGGTCTTGGCGAACGGCGTATTGATTTATTTATTGTGTTTATGTCTTTGATTTTATCAGTTCAATTTATGATGTTTCGTTATCAGTCGTCATATATACAGTCCCCTCCCTTGGATATCAATATCATTCTAGTTATAAATATCATTGCTGTAGTAATATTAGCACCTTTGTATGAGGAAATAATATTCAGAGGTGTTGTTTATGGATTTTTTAAAAATACATTGATGTGTAGCACAATGACTTCCGTAGTTTTAACCTCACTGATATTTTTATCCCTTCACTGGTATTATGATATATTAAGCTTGTTTATCCTGTTTTTTATCTCGGTGATCCTGACATATGCGAGAGTGCTGAGTTACGGAATATTACTTCCTTTTATACTTCACTCATTAATGAATGGCTTTGTTTTATTCTTGCGATTTCAATGACCATTCCGGGGTGCTATAGTTTTCTATCGTTATAACAGCGACCGGAAAAATTATAACTGGCATAGAGCTCTATACTTACCACCCTGTGCCTTTTATTTCAGCTACGATTATTTACAGGTGCCGCCCAGTCCTGAACCACAATTACTTCCGGAGGATTTACCGCTACCACCGCCATTTCCATTTCCGTGAGAAAAACAGCCTCCTGCAAGCGCACCACCAACCAGACCCGTCCCCAGACCCAAAACGCCGCCAGGAGCACCGGCAATCATGCCGCCAATAATACCATTATTGCAGTTTGTAACATCTTGCCCCAGATTATTGTAATACCCGGTGTTACCTTTGTTATTACTTCCGGTATTTTTATTACTTTTTCCCATATTGGCATCCCGCACATCACCGAAGTGACCAGCGCCTGAAACCCTCTTCATTTCATCAAACGATAAAGTTTTCATAAAAACTCCTTTTACAGTGTGTGGACATTCATTTTGGTATAGATCTTTTGTAAAAAAACGTCAAGTATTTTAAACCTGTTAATATTCAGGGGGAGGGAAGATTAATCCTGTATGGCAGGCAATAATAATCTTTCTGTGAATGGATATATTATCCGAAAATCAGTTAGTTACTCCGGTAAGCAATGTTAAGGTTCAATCCCGCATGTGAAACCGAGCAGCGACAGGCATCTGAAACCGCAGACAGAGTCGGTCCGGTTCACAGGGAAGTGACATGGTCCAGGGCTCGAAAAACCCCTGTATAGCACACGCGTAGAACCCTAGTTGAAGCTGAAACCTGGTGAAGAACTGGGCTGGTATAACTGGAAAAAAGCCGTTTCCGCCACCATGCAGCCGCTGATGCACTGCCTTGAGGTGACGCTGCGTAACGCCATCGATTACAGTATTCGCCATGCCCGGTTGCCCGGCGCTGCCGGACACTGGCGAACCGATACCAACTGGATTTTTGATTTACCCCGCTATATCGGTGAAAAGACCTGGATACGCCAGAACAAGCGCTACAAAACCGATGCCCGTGGCCAGAAGCTCATGCATCACGGGAAACCGGTTTATGACCGGACAGCCTGGGAGGAAGACTGTATCCGTAAGGTGTCAAAACGTATCCGTGCTGCGGGCAAGGCGCCGACGGCAGAGCGGGTGATCTCCGGACTGGACTTTGGTTTCTGGACCAATTTTCTGACGAAAAACTACGATGAACCGCGGAACCGCTCGCTCCTGTGGCCCCAGTTGCTTCCGTCGGTGTTCCCCGGGTACCCCCCGTCACGTGCTGGAAAAGAAATTTACCCGTATCCGTGACTTGCCTAACCGCCTGGCGCACCATGAAGCAGTCTGGAAATTCCAGGAGGAAGATCCGGTTACCGGTGCGCCGGATTACAACCGCCCGGTATATGGTCTTCAGGCGTCCCTGCAGCTGTTGCGTCGGGCATGGAAAGACATGCTGGAGGCTCTCAGCTGGCTCAGTCCTGCAAGGCATGCTGCGTTTCTGGCAGAAGGCCATCACCTGCGTTTCGAGGCACTGGCCACGCACGACGGTTTGCTGAGTTTCACCGGACGGGCACAGCTGATGCACGACCTGAACGTGCGGCGCAGTAAAGAGATCAGAAAATTATTGCGGGGGCTCGGACAGCAAAAAATCATCCGCCTGACCAGCCGTACCCGGATCATTGGCATTATTGGTCCCGATTTTATCCGTACCCTCTGAGGAGCCCCCTCCTTTGTGGAAGGGGACTCCTCACAAAACCGTCAAGGCTGAACGACTTCCGGGTTCAGATACCATCTTCAGCAAGAGGTGAGGCAGTCCTACCTTCTTGCTGCATATTCTGGCATGCATTGCTGTCGTAAATCCATTTTTCACACGCGCCGATATATTACACTCTGAAGATTAAGTCTCACTAAACCGATTGGCGAAGCACACGTTTTTCAGCCCTTAGCCACAGTTCACCGGCACCAGGTACGAAGAATGGGACATTGTGCGTTCCGCCGCCAGAGCCGTGGGCTGATACCCAGGTCGTTACTTCTGGGCTACTACCAAAAGCGGCGCCTGCCTCTACGCCTTCATGAATCCTTTGAGGATCTTCCTGGATAGTGAAAGCATGCTTTAAGCTTGGGTGATTATTATAATCTTCAATATTATCAATAGGTAAAACGGAAATAAGTAACGTGTGTGAACCACATTCCGAGTGACTACACGGAAAACTGACCCAGAAATCGGGAGACCAGTCACCAACACATACAGGATTCACATGCCATTCCCAGCCAGCAAGGTCGAAAAATGCGGCCCAGCGTGCTTCCAACGCAGTTTTGAACTGCAACCCTTTGTAAATTGCACCCATTATTGAGACTCCTGTTTCTCAGGATAGTTGATAGTCGCGCATCCACTGAACCGTAAGTTGCTTATTAATGGCCGGAACATCATCTGGCTCAGCCAGAAAGTAAAAATGAGGGGATCCAGACCGCTTCAGTACTTGATAACGATGGGACCCACCGCCGAAATGAAATCCGCCATCTTCGTGCAAACTTAACAAGACAGGCGAGATAGGCCATCCTTTTGCGATATGAAGTATGGCCATCCCCAGCTTCCGGGGTTCAAGCCTCGTCCAGAGACTGGAATCTGTCAGTCGAAAGAAGGAATTAATAAGAGGTTCAAAATCAGCAAAAGAGGCTTTCCCCAGCACCAGAGAACTGAGATCAATTTGTTCACAGTCAGCAGGCTGCAATACCCATGTACCCGGAAGGTCAATCGTATGTTTGCGCCCCGGAACAGACAGATCCCAGTTAATTTCTGTCTGTCCTGCCGTTGGCCATCTGTCCGGACACAACCCCTCCAGGGCATCAATCTCATCATCTGAAATCCGGTACAATTCTTCCTTGGAATCACCTTTAAACAATGAACTCAACGCTTCAACCCACATATCGCGAGCGACTTCGTTCTGGTTATCTTTCATTGCCATGTTCTCATATTCAAAGAGGACCACATTATGCACCTTTGCCCGCTCAGGAGCCTAATACATGAATACGTTAATCACCTCCAATACCGGGCTTCCGAATTAGCTTTTTTCGGATCTGACCGGGAAAAGAGAGAATACAACATAGGTTCAACATATCCATATGCCGGGCATCTGCATAGGTGTGGCATACGCATATACTTACCATCTGCATATGCTATGACTATACATATGCTTTGCATCTGCATATACTGAACATAGTCATACAGGCCGGTCGGCCAGGAGGAAATGATGAGAACTGTATCCATTTTTAAAAACGGCAATAACCGCGCCATTCGTCTGCCCCGCGATCTGGATTTTGAGGGAGTGAGCGAGCTGGAGATCGTCCGGGAAGGGGACAGCATTATTTTGCGTCCCGTCCGGCCGACCTGGGGCTCGTTCGCGCAGTTCGAGAAGGCAGACCCGGACTTTATGGCGGAGCGCGAGGACGTTGTCAGCGACGAAGGACGATTTAACCTGTGAACAAGACCTATATGCTCGACACCTGTATCTGCTCGTTCATCATGCGCGAGCAGCCGGAAGCCGTCCTGAAGCGCCTGGAGCAGGCGGTGCTGCGCGGCCAGCGCATCGTTGTCTCGGCCATCACTTATTCTGAAATGCGCTTCGGGGCCACCGGCCCGAAGGCCTCCCCGCGCCACGTCGAGCTGGTCGACGCGTTCTGCGCCCGCCTCGATGCCATCCTGCCCTGGGATCGCGCTGCGGTGGACGCCACCACGGAGATTAAGGTGGCGCTGCGAATGGCCGGGACGCCGATCGGCCCGAACGACACGGCCATTGCCGGGCACGCCATCGCCGCCGGTGCCGTGCTGGTGACGAATAATACGCGGGAATTTGAGCGGGTACCGGGTCTTGTGCTGGAAGACTGGGTAAGATAACGCTGTAAAACAAAACAGGCGGTCTGGCGCAGCCGGACACTCTTTCAGTCAGCGGTATATAAAGGAATAAAAGATGCCTCTGATCACGCGGCTTATGCTGCAAAACTTTAAAAAGTTTCCGGAACTGGACCTGCGCTTCACTCATGACCGTAACATTCTGGTCGGGGACAATGAGTCCGGGAAAAGCACGATTCTGCTGGCCCTTGACCTTGTGCTGAGTGACAGCCGGCACCGGGTCGAGGCATTGGGTGTGGAATCGCTCCTGTCCCAGTCAGCAGTAAGGCAGTTTCAGGAAGGTGAGCGCCGCGCCGATCAGTTACCCGTGCTGACAGCTGACGTTTTCCTGAGTAATGGGGGAGATCCTGACCTGAACGGCAGGCAAAATCTGGCGGGTATCAATGCGGATGGTCTCAGAATGCGTATTGCACCAATGACGGAGGAATACGGCCAGGATATTCACAATGTACTACAGCAGGATCCCGATAATTTTCCCTATGAATACTATTCCGTGCGGTTCAGCACCTTCTCCGGTGGTCATTTCGCCAGCTTCAGACGCTATCTGCGCCATCTGCTCTTAGACAGTGCACGCATCGATAACGAGCACGCCGCACAGGAATATACGCGCACAGTTTACAGCGTCAATGTGCCGGTGGCCGATCGGTACCGGCTTGAAAACAGTTACCGGCAACAGAAAATGCACTTCTGCACCCGGCATCTGTCAGCCATAAACGACACGCTGGAAACGTATCAGTTTGGCGTGCGTTCCGGTGCTAAATCAGGGCTTGAGGCGAATCTGGACATTACCGAGGACGGTATTTCCATTCGTCACCGTGGAAAAGGAAGGCAGTGCTTCATCAAAACGGAGTTTGCGCTGCAGCGGCATCAGCAGCAGGGAGAGCTCCACGTACTGTTGCTTGAGGAGCCGGAAAATCATCTCAGCCATGTCAGTATGAAGAGGCTGGTTAATCAGCTTGCCACTGAACGGCAGACGCAGGTGTTTATTGCCACACACAGCAGCCATATCTCCTCCCGCCTCGATCTGCGTAAGGCAATCCTCCTCGGGTCTGCCCGGCCGGTACTGATGAATGAACTTTCCGCTGAGACTGCCGCCTTCTTCATGAAAGCACCGGATAATAACGTACTGGAATTTGCGCTGGCCAGACGTGTGCTGCTCGTGGAGGGGGATGCTGAGTTTATTCTGATCGAGGCCTTTTATCGCCGCCTGTATGGCAGGGCACCGGAGGAAGACGGAGTTCACATCATCGCTATCGGCGGAACGAGTTTCCGTCGTTATCTTGAACTGGCCCGTCTTCTGGAAAATCGCGTCGCGGCCCTTCGTGATAATGACGGCAACTATCAGCAAAACTGCGATGAACGCTATGCTGACGTGATTTGTTCCCGCTCCCGGGTATTTGCTGATCGCGATAACACCCGATCCACATTTGAAATCAGCCTGTATCAGGATAACGCTGATCTGTGTGATACGCTTTTCCTCGGACCCCGCCGGACACTCACGGTGCAGGAATACATGCTGGCCAATAAGGCAGAAGCAGCATTCCGGCTGTTACAGCTGCACGCCGGAGAGCTGACCGTACCTGATTATATTCAGGAGGCACTGGCATGGATAAGAGAGTGATATTTGCGGTTGCCGGCTCGGGCAAGACCACGCTGCTGATACGACGGTTGAGTGAGGACAGGAGGACGCTGCTCCTGACCTTCACCGTGAATAATGAAGCGCATCTGCGGGCACAGATTATCAGACGTTTTGGCTTTATCCCGGAAGGGATCAGGGTGATGACCTGGTTTGAGTTTCTGCACGGTTTTTGCTTCCGGCCTTTCCTGCAGGAGCAGCTGGCATCGCGTGGCCTGAGCTTCGACCAGCCCCCACCCAGAATACCGCGCACGAATGCCCGGCATTATCAGGATCCCGCCGGACGGCTGTATCACCGGAGGCTCGCACATTTACTGACAGCCCGGGGGTTGCTGCCGGATATCCGTATCCGGCTTGCCCGTTACTATGATGAACTGCTTGTCGATGAAGTCCAGGACTTTGCCGGACATGACTTTAATTTTCTGCTGGAGCTCTGCCGCGCGGAAATCACTGTGCTCTGTTGCGGCGATTTTTATCAGCATACCTTTGATACAAGCCATGACGGCAACGTTAATTCAACGCTGCACGACGACATCACGCGATATGAGGCCCGCTTCGACGCAGCAGGTTTCGCGGTTGACCGGGACACGCTCAACCGGACATGGCGTTGCTCAGCTTCAGTGTGCGAGTTTATCACCGGGCAACTGAACATCCGTATCGCTGCCCATGGGATACATGCCTCCCTGATTGAAACGATCGCAGATACAGAGCGCTCAGCCACCCTGCACGCCGATAATACGGTGATTAAGCTCTTCTATCGTGAACATCACCGTTACGGCTGCTATTCCATGAACTGGGGCGCCAGTAAAGGGCTCGATCACTTTCAGGATGTCTGCATTGTGATGGGATCCTCCCACTGGAAGCTTCTGACCCGTCAGGAACTGGCAACCCTTCCACCGTCGTCCCGTAACAGGCTGTACGTGGCATGCTCACGGGCGCGCGGCAACATTTATTTTGTTCCCGAAACTCATCTGCGCCGATTCCGAAACTGAGTTACCGACTTCTCAGTCGGGCACAAATCAGTAAAAAGCGAGGGTCATCGACGGGAATACCGGCTGGACAGGTGCGGTTCCGGTTCTCGCTTTCCGGAACCTGGCTAACAATATGTAACATTATCATTAAATACAATTATGCCAGTTATTTTTATTCGCAAAATGCTAATAATGTGGCATACACGCCAGTATGAAAACATTGTTAACTTTTTAAGTTCTGAATGGTATGTCGCTTGTGCAGTTAAAAGTGCAGATCATTGAAAGTATTGTACGGTTTTGTTGACCGGAGACTGTTTCATCGTCGCGGATAATGAGCAGAATTATCTGTCCACTATATCTGGGGCAGGCTGAAAACATGGAATGGTTGGTTATGGATGCTGAGATCCTGTCATTTATGAAACAATTTCATTTGTGGTACTGTAAAAATAGTTTTTCTGATTTACCTGAGCTGTGAATATGGCATACTGCAGATGTTACCCGGCCGCACTCATGCCGGGTAACGAACTGTGTATTGTGATGATTTTTTATTACAGGGGGATGATCGTGATCAATAAGATTTGCCAGGTAATTGACGGGGAGTACGTCTGCGACATTGATATCAGTGTGGAAGAATGGAAAGCTCTGTTAATGAATGAAAAGGTTTTTGACTCTAAAAGTATTGAGGCGTTAAAAAAATGGTATATTGAACCAAATCATTCCTGCACATGTTTCGATATAGGCAAAAAGTACGAACAGCACAGTATGAGTGCTAATGGCGTTATTAACGGGCTCGGTGGTAGAGTTCAAAAAGAGCTTGGCAGATTTGAAGTTAAAGGGATCGGCAATATAGCACCTGGCACAAAATTCATTACAGTCATGAAGAGTAAAGAAACCGGTGAAAAACCAAAAAGATACTTATGGACTATTCGTGATGAACTTGTTCAGGCAATTAAAGAACTGGATTTTTTTGGGTCGAAAGAAATAACCACCAATGAGTATTACTCAGACGATGAGTTGATCAACGCCATGGAGGCGAATAATACATTTGATGTCGCGCAGACATTTGAATATACAGGGGAAGCTAAACCAAAGAAACATGCAACAGAAGTAAAAAATAGCGTCTCGTACCCAAGAAGTAAAGGGGTTTCAAAAAATGCACTGAACAAAGCAGGTTACAGATGTGAAGTCGATGGCGAACACCCAACCTTCAGAAGGCGTAACTCTCCCCTGAATTATACTGAACCTCATCACATTGTACCTATGTCCAGGCAGGATGACTTTAACACTTCGCTTGACGTCGAAGAAAATATAATATCGCTGTGTTGCAATTGCCATAAGCAAATTCACCTCGGACAGGGATATGAAGAAATGCTTGAGAAAATATATAATGAGAGAAAGGAGTTGTTAAAACAGGTAGCTATCGATATATCTCTGGAGGATTTGATTCGCTATTATAAAGGACAGAACAGGTGAATGTTATTCAATAGTAATGCTTTTACCTTACTTACAGAGAATGTCATTATTTCCTGGCAGTTACCGATTTGGCGCGTAAAAATACAAAACCCGAAATTAATCGGGTTTGAATTATTTAACGATTAACAGACTCCTGTGTCCAGGAATGATGTAAAACCACGCTTATCGTGACATTTCTGCAAATTTTACTTTTGAGTATCAAGCCATTTATTCATCTGCTCAATTTCACCTTTTTGAGCTTTAATGATGTCCTGCGCGAGCTTTCTCATTTCGGGATCTTTTCCGTATTTTAGCTCAGTCTCAGCCATTGCTATTGCCCCTTCATGGTGTGCTACCATGCCTTTCGCAAAAGCCTTGTCGGGATCGGATTCATTTACAGCAGTCATCATTTTGTCATGCATGTCTTTCATGCCAGCCATATATTCCTGTGACGAAGCTGAGGTAGACATATCAGTCATTTTCATTTCTGAATGTTCTGCTGAAATCGCTGGCAGGGATAACATTAATACTGCAAATAAAGTGTTTCTGGCTTTCATAAAAAATATCCTTTTAGCGTTGATACCCGTTAACTGTAGCAGAATCTGATAAAAATGCCCCCTGTAGGGGGCAAAGATGTTGCAATATATCCGGTTACGGAAAAATCTATCAAGGAAATCAGGACTGCAAAGATACTACCATCGCCGTCAGCCTGCATTGAGCATACGACGATGCGCTTCGGCCATGGCCTGATGTGGGCCGGACTGACCGTTATTCATAAATTCATGGGCAACTGCAGCTCTTTCATGCTCATTCATTGCCGCGAATGACTTTGACGGCCCGGTAGGGGAAACGGTCTGACTTCCCATCATCCTCTGATGACTTTCCACCATTTTCTGGTGCGCATCCGCCGACCCGTTCGTCATGGTTTCATGGGCAATAATGGCCTGTTCATGCTGGTCCATACCGGTCATACGAGGAGCCGTCCCCTGGATCACGGCAGGAGCCGCAGCAGACTGCATCTGGTGAGCTGGCGCCTGCGCATTGTTGACGCGCTCATGGATATTCACGGTTTCAGTGGCCCAGGCCGAAGAAATTAAACTAAAGCCCAGCAAGGATGCTAATACGATATTTTTCATGATAACTCTCCATTTCTTAATTAGTGATGTCCGGGGGACTACAACCGGTGTTTTCAGTTCCATAACTGAAACAGGCTCGGCAGTGTTTATTTCTCCGGGAGGGGACTGGATATTCAGTTCCTGGTGTACTCTGACGCCGGGTATTGATGAAGCAATCCAGCCTTCCTGTTAAGTTGCACTAATTATATCGAATGCCTTCTGTTTGCTGCATGACAGGCTGATGACATCTTTGTCATATTATCTTTTTTGAGCGACCTGATTCATTTTATCCAGTCTTGGCACGGATAAAATAAACCGTGTCGAGCGTATATCTGATTCCACGTTTACCTTACCATGATGGGCTTCCACAATTGACTTCACAATCGCAAGACCGATGCCGCTGCCTTCACCTTTTCGTTGTCTGGAAGGGTCCACCCGGTAAAAACGATCAAACAGCCGTGGTAAATGTTCCTCCGGGATGGGTTTTCCCGGATTTTCTACCATAAGATAAAAGCAACTTTCCTGTTCTCTTACTGAAACAGTGATTGCCTGTGCCTCCGGCGTATAGCGCAGGGCATTGGACAGAAGATTGCTGATAGCTCTTCTGAACATCTGAGGATCACCCTCGACCAGACAGGGGTTGCCATAAAACTTCAGCGTGATATTGCGCTCCTCCGCCCAGGCTTCAAAGAAATCAAAGACCTTCATGACTTCGGCACTCAAATCAAACATAACCCGTTCAGGGATCAGCTGGTTATTGTCTGCCTGCGCCAGGAACAGCATATCGCTGACCATTTTGGTCATCCGGTTGTACTCTTCAAGACTGGAATAGAGAACATCCTCGAGTTCCTTCTGCGATCGGTTCTGACTCAGTGCGATTTCCGTTTGCGTCACCAGGTTAGTAATGGGCGTTCTGATCTCGTGCGCGATATCGGCAGAGAAATTGGCCTGGCGGGTAAAGACATCCTCAATCTTTCCAATCATATGATTGAACGAGAT
>OKVX01000447.1_pt1 | contig 21740 bp, 12 predicted proteins | sample 1606941 | NCBI WGS metagenome assembly OKVX01 (sample SAMN03281016, study PRJEB24777) | human gut metagenome | isolation source: fecal sample PR161 from 1 month old female Malay infant, caesarean... | reverse complement strand
TGTTAGAATATAGTATACTTAAATAGTTATATATTTATAACTATATCTTTAGGGAATTGTTATTTTTACTATATTTTTAATTGCTATAAGTTATATATATATGTTGCAATAATTATTCTGCAGATAATTTCAAAAATGCTGTAAGGATTTTTACCTTAATTGTCAATTCTCAACTGTCAATTGCCATATATATTGTAATTCACATAGAAAATTAATGGGACTGAAGGCACTTCTTGTGAGTAATAAATTTAAAAAAGATTTACTAAGAAAGTAAAATAGGAAATTTAATTTTTAATAATAATGTTAGATGATTTTAGGAGGATAATTAATTATGAATAAGAATGTTAGACATTTAATTGCTGCGGCTCTTGTTATAAGCGCTTTTTCAGCAGTTGCTCCAGCAAATATTTTTAATTTAGGTGTTATTGAAGCTAATGCATCAACTTACTCAGGTGCATCAAATGGACAGTTAAAGTCATTATCTGTTTATAGAAGTACAGGTAAGGAAGCACAACTATACAGCAATCTTGCAGCAACAAAGGAAACTGAATTAACAAGCAGTACTGATTACTATATTGATTTAAAGGGTTCAGATGGTGTTGAATTAGATGCTGAAGTTGAAGGCGATGATTATGTAGTTAAGGTGTTTAAGAGTAGTGATAAAGATGCTGAAGGTTATGATCCTTCAGATTTAGGTCTTGTTCCAATAGACTCTGGAAGTACAAAATTATATTTAAGAACATACAGAAGCGAAGACGATTATAAAGATGCATGGGATGATGGGAATGTTAAGAAATGTTTAAAAACATATACTCTACATATCTCTAAAGATAATGTGAATTCAGATGAAGAAGATGATGTTGAGTATCCATATTTAAGTTCAATTTATTTAAGTGATGGATCAATTAATTTCACAAAAAGTAAGACAAGCTATAAGGTTAATGTAGATGAAGATGTTAAACAGCTTCTTGTAAGAGCAAAACCACAAGACGATGATGATTTAGTTGAAATCAATGGTGATTCTGTGGATGAAGATGGGGATTACGAAAAGAAGGTTAGCCTTGATAAAGGTGAAAATACTATTGAGATAACAGTTGAAAATGATGATGAAACTACAACTTATACTATAGTTGTAAATAGAGGTGGTAAATCATCAGATTCATCAGATGAAAAAGATAGCACAAATATAATAACTGGTTCGGATTCGTTTTTATACAATAGTGGAACTATGAATTCATGGGTGAGTAAAAACGGCAAGTATATGTATATGGATGGAACAGGACAACCTCTAAAGAACAAGTGGTGGTTTGATGTAAGTTCAGCAAGTGATTACTATTTTGATAAAGATGGATATGCACAAACTGGATGGGCACAAATTAATGGAAAATGGTACTATTTTGATAATAGTGGGAAGATGCAAAAAGGTTGGATAAGTAATGATGGAAAATGGTATTATTTAAATGTATCAGGAGCTATGGTAACAGGATGGTATCAAGATGCAGGTAAATGGTATTATTTAAACAGCGATGGATCAATGAAAACTGGATGGTTAAATGATAATGGAAGCTGGTATTTATTCAATAGTGATGGATCAATGGTTACAGGAAGTGTATTAGTTGATGGTGTTCAGTACAGTTTTGCTTCAAATGGAGTAATGATATAGATTAGTTAGTAGTTAATGATTAACAGTTAATACTTAATAGTTAATAGTTAAGGTGAAAATCCGTGCAGGATTTTTTGATTTATATATAAAAAAACTGAAAATTTAATGACTCTGTATAAGCAAAATCATTTAAATAATATATAAAATACTTAAAATAATCCAAATAGGTCCCATATAAGACATTTACAAGTGTATTTTCTTATGGGACCTATTTTTGTTATAAGCTTAATTATGATCATTATAAGGCTTCAAGTGTATATAGTTTAATCGAAAATTTAAATGAGAGTAATAAATATATGTGTATATGGGGTATAATGGAATAGAAGTAATGACATTTTAGTGAACTTAGTAAACATATGTGATGAAATTTAAGAAAAGAATTTAGGAGGTAAATTATGAATAAGAATATAAAAAAAATTATTGCAATGACTCTTACTCTTTGTGCTGTTTCAGCAGTATGTGGTGTTAAAAATTTAAACTTATCAGGGGAAGGAACTGTTGCTGCTTTTGCTTCAGATAAGAGCAGTTTAAATCTTGAATCTATTTCATTAAGTACTGGTAAAATAGATTTCTCATCAGATGTTACTTCTTATAAGGTATATTACAATAAAGCTGTTAAAAATATAGATATAAAAGTATCTCCAGAAGGCAGTGATAAAAGAATCAGGGTTACAATAAATGATGAAAGTGTTTCTTCTGATGACAGCTATAAAAAGAATTTTAAGTTAAGTGTTGGAGAAAATATCTTTAAAATAAAGATTGAAAACAGAGATGATGAATCACAAAGTAAGACTTATACATTAAAAGCTTATAGAGGAACAGATGAAAATGATCAGGAAATTGAACAAGATCTTTACATCAATTACCTTACAATAAATGGTAAAGAAATGAGTTTATCTAAAGATAAGAAAGTTTATGACTATAAAGTGGACAAAGATGTTAAAGAAGCAAAAATTGTAATTGAACCAGATCAGAAGTATTATACAGTAAAAATAGGTGATAATACTTATGAAGGTGAAGAAAGTATAAAGAAAACATTTACCTTGACTGAAGGTAAAAATGAAATAAAAATAAAACTTACAGATGGTGAAGATGAAGAAAAGAAACAAAGAACATATACTTTAAATATATATAGAGGTGTTGATATTCCAACATCAAGTACAACAACCAATAATAATACTACAAGTACAGGAAATACTACTACAAACACAGGCAATAATACAGGTACTAACAATTCAACTTCTACAGGAACAACAAATTCATCAAGTTCAACAACAAATACAGTATCAAATTCAGGAAAGTGGCAACAGAATTCAGCAGGAAAATGGTACTATGTTGATTCAAATGGAAATGCAGCTAAAAATAAATGGTTCTTTGTTCAAGGCGATGGAACAATGGCAACAGGATGGGTTAGCTTTGGTGGAAACTGGTATTACTTAAATGATGATGGAACAATGGCTACTGAATGGTTAAATAATGGTGGCAAATGGTATTATCTTGGTAGTGATGGAGCTATGAAAACTGGATGGGTACAACTAAGTGGAAATTGGTATTATTTATATTCAGATGGAACAATGGCAAGCAATACAACTATTGATAGCTATAAATTAGGTTCAGATGGAGCATGGATCAAATAATAAAGTATAAAATGAGTTGATAGTTAGTAGTTCGTAGGGCTCATAATCAGCCATGATTAAATATAAAGCATATAAGCATAAGGATGGGATTTCACATGAACAAGAATTTAAAAAAGGTAATTGCTCTTACTTTAGCAGTAAACGCAATTGCATTAATAGAACCTGCAAAGGAAATTAGTATTTTTACAGAAGCTGCTCATGCAGCAAAATATGATGATCCTCTTTTAAGTGATTTAAAAGTAAGTGGCTATGATGTGGATTTTGATAAGGAAACTTATTCATATAGTATAAAAGTGGACAAGGATGTTGATCAAATTACAGTTACAGCAAAACCTGAGGATTCAGCATATGAGGTTACTGTTAATGGTGATGACGCAAAAGAAGATGATAAATATAAGGTTAAAGTTGATGTTAAGCAAGGAAAAAGCACAATTACAATAAGGGTAAAAGATGAAGAACATGATTTAAAGACAACTTATGAACTTGAAGTTATAAGAGGTTCAGCAAGCTATGGAGAAGATCTTGATGAAGATGATGTTTATTTAGATAATATCACTTTAAGTGCTGGAAAAATTAATTTTTCAAGTAAGGTAACTGAATATACAGTAAGTGTAGATGATAGTGTAAGATATCTTGATATTAAGGCAAAACCAATGGATTCAGATGAAGAGTATGTTGAAATTAATGGTGAAGAAGCAGAAGAAGATGATGATTACGAACAAACAGTAACTTTAAAAGATGGTAAAAATAAAATTACTATAAGAATTGAGAATTCAGAAAAATCAAAGAAATATATTCTAAATGTATATAAAGGGGTTGAACCTCCGAAAAAAGATGATTCTGATGAAGATGAAGTAAAAGAAGATAGCAATAATAACAACCAAAATTCAAATAATAATAACTCATCTCAGTATAAGAACCAGTGGGTAACTACACAAGGAATATGGCTTTATTATGATGAGAATGGAAATATGATGAAAAATCAATGGTTTAACGATGTTAATGCTAAAAAATCATATTTCTTAAATGAAAATGGAGTTATGGTAACTGGATGGCTTCAGAAGGATGGTAATTGGTATTATCTAAATGAAGATGGTTCAAAACATATAGGATGGAAATTTGTCATGGGATTATGGTATTACTTAGATGGTGAAGGAGTAATGAAGACAGGATGGATTCAGGACGCTAATGGTAAATGGTACTATTTAAATAGTAATGGTGCGATGGCTTCTAATACAACTATTGGAGGCTATAAGCTTGGAGCTGATGGAGCTTGGATTAAGTAATATACAATACAAAATAAAAAGCGTGGCAAAACTACGCTTTTTATTTTAACTACGAAATATATAATGAAAATTTATAAATAATATATATTGTAATTTATGATTTACAGGTGATATCCCTTATAGGTACTACTGGTGAGTAATGAATTTTAAAAATCATTATTTGATTTTTAGATTATAATTGTAAATTTCATAGTTCAATATATATATTGTTATAGATGAAAAAAATTTTTCGCCAATAAATATAATTATTATTTTACAATTTAAAGATTATTTTTAAGAAATAAAAGAATCTATATATTTGTACTGAAATATAAATATCGAAACTTAATAAAAAATTAAGGTCATGCAATGGTTTAGAGCCTTGTAGATTCGTTGTATAAAGGTATAAATCATGGTAAAATTAATTGTATAATGGCAAAAGGGGGAAGAATATGAATAAAAGGATAAAAAAAATAATAGCACTTACTGTAGCTTTTAGTGCTGTTACGACAATTGCGCCAAAGACTTTTTTAGGATTGACATCTAAGCCAGCTTATGCAGCAAGCTACACTGCAAGAAATGGAGAACTAACTTCTCTAGTTATTAAATCAACAAATGGAGACAAGCTTAGCCTTAAAGATGGCTATAATGGAGATACAGTTAAATTAAGTGATGAGAAGGAATACTTTGTAAAGCTTACAGATGACAGCGAAGGAATAGTAATAAATGCTGAAGCTAAAGGTTCTGACCGTATAGTAAGAATATTCCTTACAGATGATAGTGATGCAACAGCATATAAGCCTGGAGATAAATTATATTTAGGTAAAGGTAATACTACTGTTTATGTAAGAACATATGCTTCTTTATCTGATTTTAGACAAGCAAAAGATAAAGATAAGGATGTATCTATCTGTGAAGAAGAATATGAAGTAAATGTTAAAAAGACTACAGGAAGTTCTTATGAGGACACAACTCAAGATCCTGTATACTTAAAAGATTTGTCTTTAAATAAAGGAGACATAACTTTCTTAAAGCAAAGAACAAGTTACAATATAAAAGTTGCATCATCTGTAAATGAAATTAAAATAACAGCAGAACCAGAAGATGACAGCTCAAGAGTAAGAATTGATGGAAGTCTTGTTGATGAAGATGATAATTATAGAAAGACTATATCTTTAGATAAAGGTAAAAATGAAATAAAGATAAAAGTTACAGATGATAAGGACAATCAAAGAGTTTATACATTAAACATAACAAGAGGAAGTTCATCAGATGGAGACAGCCAAGGTGATGTTTATTTAAGCAGCCTTGAACTTGATGAAGCTGATTTAGATTTTGAAGAAGATAAGACTTCATATGAAGTTGATGTTGATGAAGATGTAAGTAAAATTCTTGTTACAGCAGAACCAGAAGATGAAGAATATCTTGTAACTATTAATGGTAGTGAAGTAAATTCTGGTGATGAATATGAAAAGAAGGTTTCATTATCAAAAGGTAAAAATACTATTACAGTAGTTGTTGAAGATGAAGTTGAAGATGCAAAAAGAACTTATAAAGTTACAGTAAACAGAGGAACTGTAAAAGATGACGAAGATGACAAAGAAGATACTGATGATAAGAATGACAATTCATCGGATGACAAGAATAGTGTAGGCTGGGTGAAGGTCGATAATGACTGGAAGTACAGAGGTGAAGACGGAAAGTTCTATGTTAATAAGTGGCTTTATGATAAGGAACAAGGGGTTTACTGTTATCTTAAAGAAGATGGATTTAGAGCAACTGGATGGCTTCAAGAAGGTGGAAACTGGTATCTTTTAGACAGTAAAGGAGCAATGCTTACTGGATGGCAGTATACTGGTGGACAATGGTATTATCTTCAATCAAGCGGAGCAATGAAAACTGGCTGGCTTAAGGAAGAAAAAACTGTAACTGTAGAAGATACATCAACTGCAACTGATAAGAAGGAAGATGAAAAAACTTCAACAAGTGGATCTACAAATAAAACAGATACAAGCAAGACAGATGATAAAAAAGAAGAAACTACAGCTAAGACAAAGAAAGTTGAAACATGGTACTACTTACAAGCAAATGGTACAATGAAAACAGGTTGGCTTTTAGATAATGATAAGTGGTATTACATGAACTTAAGCGGAGCTATGCAGACAGGATGGGTAATTGATAATAATTCAAAATACTATCTTGATCAAAGCGGAGTTATGGCTACTGGAACTAAAACTATTGATGGAAAAGAATATAAGTTTACAACTAGTGGAGCTTTAATTAGTTAACAGTTAACAAGTAACAGTTATTAGTTAGCAATGTAAATAATATATGTGAAAAGATATCGGATAAGTATAATATTATGCTTATCCGATATCTTTTTTTGAATTATTTATATTGAAAGAGTGATTTTTAATATAAATAATTCAAAAAATAATTTTGTAAAAAATCACAAAAAAATTAAAAAGGTTATGTTTTCATAATTAATTTTAATTAAAGTAAATAAATATATAACTAAATTTTAACAAGAAAAAATTTTTATAACATGCGATAATACTAGATAAATCAAGGGATTATAAATAGTGAGAAAATTCTAAAAAAATTTTTGTTAATAGTTTGTTCAAAAAGGTACCAAAACTGAAAACGGATACTGTACTAAATAATGGAATTAGAAATGAAAAATTAAAGTTAAAAAGTAAAAAAAAGTATTCCAAAAAAGAAAATTATGTAATATAATATATAATATGTTATGAAATATTAACAAAATGTAAACAGAATATTAACGAGTGGTTTATAAATGGACAACTTGTTAACATAAATTTTTAAAGGTGATTTTAGAAGGTATTTAATAATATGTTTAGAAGATCAAGCAAGTTAACAGCTATGTTAGTAGCAGCAGCAGCTGTTGTTTCAATAGTACCAGCTACTGCAGCAGAAAGATTAGGAACTAAAGAAGGTAACATCACACATGCAGCTGCTTTTAATGGCGGATATATATATGATGGTTACAGAACTGATGATGATGATTCAGCTCTTTACTATAACAATGGAAGTAAAGATGTAAATGTTGATGAAGATGAAGATTATGATTCATATGATTTAAACAGATACGGAACAAAATATGCTATTGTTAAAGATGGTAGTGATGAATATTTAGTAGATTTATCAACTGGTAAAATTGATGATGAAGAAACTCTACAAGATAAATTAGATAATGCTACAAATAAACTTAAGAGCAAATTAAATAAAACTGATAGATACGATAATGATTTTGTAAATGGTAAAGTAGAAAAAATATTAAATAATAAATATGGTGAAGTTTGGTATCAATATTCAGCTAAAGGAGATAGTGATGTTGAAAAGAGAATGACAACATCTGCTGCTGTAGAAGGATATGTTGGATTTACTGATGGGACAGGTAAATATGTAGATGTTTCTCAAACAGCTAATATGTATATCTACCTTCCAGCTGCACAAATAGAAAATGCTAGCAAAGGAAAGACTGTTAAATTTGAAGAATACGGCGATGAAAATGATGGTGTAACAGTTAAATTAGATAAAGTTACTCCAGTTTCTCAAGATAAAGATTATATCTATGCAGTAGCTCAAGTTACTGTATCAGATAAAGATAATAAAGCTGTTGCAGGAATTCAATCAACACAATACTTCTTCCAAAAAATCTCTAAAGATCAAGGAGATAAGAAAGATGGAGCTTACTTACCAAAGAGCGTAGCTTCATATCAATTAGATACAAGTAAAATCTATGACAATGGTGATATGAAAGATGCTACTAACGTATTATTAGCAGCTGCAAAATATGATCCTGCTGATAAAGGTGTAGGAAAAGATGGAGATGGACGTGAAGTAGTTAACGTAGAAGTTAAAGATGGAACAATATATGCTACATCTAAAGATTCTGGTAAAGTTAAAGTATGGAAATTAAAATTCAAAAAAGATAAAGTAGATGCTAATGCAGTTTTAGATGAAAAGAAGAATGAAAAAGTTGATTCATACGTAGTTAAGAAAGATGGAGATGGAGATCACGATATCGTTAATGGAGCAGTTTCTATTGATGCAGCTGGAAACACTTGGGCTTTAGATAAAGGTGTTGTTTTAAAAGCAGATGGAACTGACTTCAAAGAAATCTATACTATTGATAGATCACTTGATCATTTAGATGTATATGATGAAAAGAACTTAATCGCTTGGGCTGATGAAGATGTTTATACAACAGTTTCAGAAGGTAAAAAGCAAACAGAAGCAGATGCTGGAGTTGACGAAGATAAGAAAGATGAAACACCAGTAGTTAAAGCTGGATGGGAAAAGAATACTGATGGAACTTGGGCATTCTATAAAGATGGAGCTAAAGCTACAGGTTGGTTAAATGACAAGGGAACTTGGTACTACTTAGATGCAGCTGGAACAATGAAAACTGGTTGGGTACAAGCTGGAGCTTGGTACTACTTAAATGCATCAGGAGCAATGCAAACAGGTTGGGTTAATGATAACGGAACTTGGTACTACTGCAATGGATCAGGAGCAATGCAAACTGGTTGGTTAAATGACAATGGAACTTGGTACTACTTAAATGCTAACGGATCAATGGCTGCAAATACAACTGTTGATGGTTATGTTTTAGGAGCTAATGGAGCTTGGGTTAAATAATTTTTAAATAAAAAACAAGTAGAGAAATCTACTTGTTTTTTTATTGGAAAAAATGAACAATTTTTGAACAAATCGTTTACAAATATTAACATAGTGTGAAATTTTTATGACTTTTTTATGTCTAAAAATAACTAAAATATTAATATTTCTTTGATTTTAGGTTTAAAAAGAAAAAAACAAAAAAAAATAATATAAAACAAACCTACTATCGATGCCACTTAGCTTTAGATGGTAAAAAAATTTTTTGAAAAAAGTCCCTAAAATAAAAAATAAATATGTAATATATTGATTACATATAAGGAAAAAAAATAAAAAAATGTATATAAATAATTAAAAATATAAAAATTGTACAAAAATAAAAATTGTGCTATTATAATTTACATGATTTGCAATTGATAAAAATTCCATTAAATACATAATTTAAATTAATAGTATTTTAATTATATATTTAATATAATTTTAAAATGATTGAATACATAACCAATTTATGTTATGTTACATTGCAAAAAATATAAAAGTATACAAAGTATAATTTTTAGGAGGAAAAAAATTATGTTTAAAAGATCAAGCAAAATGACAGCTTTATTAGTAGCTGCTGCAGCTGTTGTTTCAATAGTTCCAGCATCTGCATCAGAAAGATTAGGAACTAAAGATGGTACTATCGATAATGCACGTGCTTATGAAGGTGGATATGTTTACGATGGTTACAGAACTGATGATGATGATGCCGCTCTTTACTACAACAATGGAAGTAAAGATGTAAATACTGATGAAGATGAAGATTATGATGATTATACATTAGAAAGATATGGAGATAAATATGCTACTGTTAAAGATGGTAGTGATGAATACTTATTAGATTTATCTAATGGTAAAATTGATGATGAAGAAACTCTTGAAGATAAAGCAGACAATGCTAAAAACAAGTTAAAGAGTAAAATTAATAAAGAAGATAGATATGTTTTCTTTAAAGATGGAGAAAATGATTTTTCAAAAGAAGATGACAAAGTTGTTGCTAACACAAATAGCTTTGCAAGAGTATTATCAGATAAATATGGAGAAGTTTGGTATCAATTTTCAGCAGCTGGAGACGAAGATGCTATAAAGAGAACAACAGGTGCTGCAGTTAATGGTGAAGTAGGATATTATCAAGGATTCTCTAATGATTCAGGAAAATATATAGATGTTACTCAAGATTGTAATATTTATGCATATGATACTGATAAAGATAAAACTGTAAAAATTGAAGAATATGGTAAAACATATAGCGCAAATAACTTAATGGCAAAATTAGATAGCGTAACACCTATTTCTCAAGATAAAGATAATTTATATGTAGTTGCTAAGGTTGTTATAAGTGGAGATAAACAAAAAGAAACTACACAATATTATTTACAAAAGATTTCTAAGTCTCAAGGAGATAAGAAAGATGGAGGTTACTTACCAAAAGAAACAACTTCTTATTTATTAAATGTTAAAATGGATGAATACAAGGATGCAGACGGAAAGTCACAAAGATTATATGATGATGGTGATTCTAGTGATGCAGCAGATGTAATAATGAGCTATGTTGATGGTTCAACATTTGATGATGGTGTTTGTAAAAACATCGAAGTGATTGATGGAAATGTCTATGCAACATTAGTTAAAGACAGCAAAATCAAAATGTTCAAGATTAAATTAAAGAAAGATAAATTAGATGTTACAGAAGCTGTAGATAAAAAAGGTGACAGCAAAGTTAAAGACGTTGATGTTTACACAGCTAAAAAGGATTCAGATTGGGATCACGATGTAGTTGATGCTGCAACTTCTAAAGAAGGTGAAAGATATTCTATAGATGCAGATGGTAACACTTGGATTTTAGATAAAGGTAAGATTTTAAAATCTGAAGGAACTGAATTCAAAGAAATGTATACTTGTGATAGATCAATTGATAAATTAGATGTATATGATGAAAACAACTTAATTGCTTGGAGTTCAGATGGTGATGTTTACACTACAGTAGCTGAAGGTAAGAAACAAACAGATGAAGATGCTGGAGTTGACACAGATAAGAAAGATGAAACACCAGTAGTTAAAGCTGGATGGGACAAGAACGCTGATGGAACTTGGGCATTCTACAAAGATGGAGCTAAAGTTACAGGTTGGTTAAACGATAAGGGTACTTGGTACTACTTAGATGCAGCTGGAACAATGAAAACTGGTTGGGTACAAGCTGGATCATGGTACTACTTAAATGCATCAGGAGCAATGCAAACAGGTTGGGTTAATGATAACGGAACTTGGTACTACTGCAATGCATCGGGAGCAATGCAAACTGGTTGGTTATTAGATGGATCAACTTGGTACTACTTAAATGCTAACGGATCAATGGCTGCAAACACAACTGTTGATGGTTATGTTTTAGGTGCTAACGGAGCTATGCTTTAATAATTAAAAATTAATAGAGGATATGTAAATATTCTTTCAAAGGATACCCCTAGAAATTTTCTAGGGGTATTTAATTTATTTAAATGTAAAAACATACCCTAAAATTATAAAGACAGTTGTATTATATAGTGAATTAATAAAAAGAGATTATTAATAAAATGTACATATAACTATAATGGAGGGAGAATATATGAGAAAATCTTTTAATAAAGCAGCAACATTACTTTTATCATTAGCAATTATGAATGTTATTTTTCCAGTTAATGCTGCTGAAAAAAAACAATATGAAACAAATATTGAAGTTGAAAATAATAAGTTACAAGTAGATGATGAGGGAAATGCTGTACTTGAACTAGTATGTGATAGTAATTCAGGATTTGTAAAGAATAATGGAAAAACTGAATTTTATGATGTTTCGGGAAGACAAGCTAAATCATCGTGGATAAATATTAGTGGAAAGTGGTACTATTTTGATTTGAACGGAATAATGGTAACAGGATGGCAACGTATATCAAATAAATGGTACTATTTTTTAGAAGATGGATCTAAAGTTACAGGATGGATTATGGATGAAGGTCATTGGTATTACTTAGGTGAAGATGGTATGATGAAAAGTTCGCAATGGGTAAATATTGATGGTAGTTGGTATTATTTTAATGAAAAAGGAATTATGGAAAAGGATACTATTATTGATGGTTTTAAGATAAATAGTAATGGAATTTCAGAATTAAAATTATAGAAAGTTTGTAATAATTATATATTTTTATAAAAAAAGGCCCAAAAATGGTAATACAAACTGTATTATATATCGAACAGGAAATGTTAGATAAAAGTTAAAACTTTAAAATAAGTTAAACTTTACTATATAAAAATGAAATCTTAGGAGGGAAAGAATTATGTTAAGAAAGTCAACTAAAGTTGCAGCTTTATTAGTAGCTGCTGCTTCTATAACATCAATTATGCCAGCTAGTGCAGCTGAAAGATTAGGAACAAAGGATGGTACTATAACAAGAGGATTTGCTTATGCAGATGGTAAATATGTATATGATGGTTATAGAACTGATGATGATGATGCCGCTATTTATTTTAATGATGGAAATAAAGACAAGCAAATAGATGATTATGATGATTATGATATGGAAGATGAATCACCAATATTCTACGGAACAAAATATGTACAAGTAGAAGATAGTGGAGATTACTACTTACTTGATTTATCAACAGGAAAAATTGATGATGATGAATCAGTACAAGATAAATTTGATAATTCAAAATCAAAACTTTATACAAACTTAAAAAAGGCTGACAGATATTCTGTAAGTAAAGATAAGAGAGATAAAGATGATGCAATTGTTAGTTTTAAACAAATATTAGAAGGTAAAAGAGGCGATGTATGGTATCAATACACTGCTTTAGGTGATACAACAACTTCAGCTGCTGTAGATGTAACAACAGATGCTGCTGCAACTTACGATGAAGGTGTTATCCGTACTGGTTTCACAAATGATAGCGGTAAATATATTGATATAACTCATGATGCTAATATATATGCTCTTGTAAAGAGTTCAACAACTTCAGATAAGTTAAAAACTGTAAAATTAAGTGAATATGATAAAGATAATGGTGGAGTTACTGCTAAATTCTTAGGAACAGAAGCTATTACTCAAGATAATGATTATATTTATGCAATTACAACAGTACAATTAACTTATGAAAATGGATATGCTCCTGCTGGCGTTGAAAACAATGTAAGCGTACAAAAATTCTTACAAAAAATAGCTAAAGCTCAAGGTGATAAAGAAGATGGTGGATACCTTCCAAAGAGCACTACTTCATATCAATTAGATGCAAAAGCTCTTTATGATGATGGAGATGTAGAAGAAGCATCTAAAGTAATCTTAAATGATAGCAGTTTAGATCATAAAATTGTTAACTATGAAGTTAAAAACTCAACTTTATATGCAACAGGTGTTAAGAGTGGAAATGTTAAAGTTTGGGCTATAAAACTTAAAAAAGGTAAGATAGATACTAAACAAGGTACAAAAGATGTTGATACTTATGTAGCTATCAAAGATGATGATTTTGATCAAGATGTAGTTGGTAGTGATTTAGCTGATTCAGAAAAAGCATACTCAATTGATAAAGATGGAAATACTTGGGTATTAGATAAAGGTAAAGTATACAAATCAACTGGAAGTGATTTCAAAGAAATGTATACTTGTGATAGAGCTTTAGATAGATTAGATGTATATGATGAAAATAACTTAATGATCTGGGAAGCAGATGGAGATGTATACACTAATGTAGCTGAAGGTAAGAAGCAAACAGATGAAGATGCTGGTGTTACTGATGAAGATAAGAACCCAACAACTCCAACAGTAGGATGGAATCAAAATGCTAATGGAACTTGGTCATTCTACGATGCAACTGGTGCTCAAATGAAAGCTAGCTGGGTTAACCTTGGTGGAACTTGGTACTACTTAAAGGCTGACGGTGTTATGGCTACAGGTTGGTTATTAGAAGGTGGTAACTGGTACTTCTTAAATCCAGTATCTAATGGATACTTAGGAGCTATGAAGACTGGATGGATCCAAGATAATGGAACTTGGTACTACTTAAATGCATCAGGAGCTATGAAGACTGGTTGGTTCCAAGATTATGACGGAAGATGGTACTTCTTAAAATCAAATGGTGCTATGGCTGCCAATGAATATATTGATGGATATTATTTAGGATCTAACGGAGCTTGGGTTAGATAATATTTGAATTAAAAAAGATGAAGCATTTTGCTTCATCTTTTTTTGTACAAGTATATATTAAGTTTTATAAAAAGTTAGTAATATCGAGACTTTAAATGTTTTTTGTAAAAATAAGAATGTAAATAAAAAATAAATTAAAAAAATAAATTTAAAAAAAGGTCCCCAAAATAAAATGTAAAAATGTATTATATATTGCGATAACAAAATAGGTTATTGTTAAAGAATTAAATTTGAATAATATTATTAGATTAAAATATAGAATTCAGTATAATATAGGCAAAAATATTGTCATAACATTCAATATTATGAAACATATTACTTTACATGAAATAAAATTGATGTTACAATTTATCTGAATTTATATTACTTAGGAGGAAATAAAATGTTTAATAGAACAAGTAAAATGACAGCTTTATTAGTAGCTGCTGCTGCTGTTACTTCAATAGTACCTGCAACTGCTGCTGAAAGATTAGGAACTAAAGAAGGAACTATCACAAATGCAATCGCATTTGATGGTGCTTACGTTTATGATGGATACAGAACTGATGATGACGATGCTGGTTTATACTTCAACAACGGAAAAGATAAAATGGTTGACGAAGATGAAGATTACAGCTACGATAATTTAGTTAAATACGGTAGCAAATATGCTTTAATCCAAGATGGAGATGAAGATTTCTTAGTTGACTTATCAAATGGAAAAATCTTAGATGAAGAATCTGTTGAAGATAAAAAAGATAACGCTAAATCTAAGTTATACACTAACTTAAAGAAAGCTGACAGATATGAAAATGCTAAAGATTTAAAAGATAGAGATTTAGGTATTACTGAATTCAATCAAATAGCAACTAACCAATTTGGTGAAGTTTGGTACCAATACACTGCTAAGGGTGATGAAACAACTGGTGCTGGTGTAGAATACACTGGTTTTGCTAATGAATCAGGAAAATACATAGATATCGCTCAAGATGCAAACTTATATGTTTACAATGGTGCTGGTAAGACTGTAAAAGTTTCTGAATACAACAAGGATAAAGATGGAGTAGAAGCTACATTTGTTGATGCTAAAGTTATAGCTCAAGATTCTGATTACATCTACACTGTAACAACAGTTTCAATCTCAGGAGCTAAAGAAGGATTTAATGGAGAACAATACTTCGTACAAAAGATCTCTAAAGCACAAGGAGAAAAGAAGGATGGAGCTTACCTTCCAAAGAGCGTTACTTCATACCAATTAGATAAAACATTATTTGATGATAGTGATGTTAAAACTGCTGCAAACTTATTAATTGATGGAACAGATGGTTCTTACAGCGTTATAGAAAATGGTGTACAAGTTAAGAACGGAAACTTATATGTTACTGCTGTAAACAGCGCTAAAGATAGTGTTCAAGTATATACTTTAAAATTAAAGAAGACTAAACTTGATACAACAGATAAGTCATACAAGAACGTTGATACATACGTTGTAATCTCTGATTCTGATGAAGATCAAGATATCGTAAGTGCTACTGATAACGGAGCTGCTGTAGCAATCGACGTTGATGGAAACACTTGGGCATTAAACAAAGGTAAGATCTACAAATTCACAGGTTCTGAATTCAAAGAAATGTTCACTTGTGATAGATCATTAAACGTTCTTGACGTATACAATGACAGCAACTTAATCGTTTGGGAAGAAGATGGTGATGTTTACACTACTGTTAACGAAGGAAAAGCTGTAACAGATGAAGAAGCTGGAAAAGAAGACGATAAGACTGAAGAAGTAGTTAAATCAGGATGGGATAAGAATGCTGATGGAACTTGGTCTTACTACAACAACGGAGCTAAGGCTACTGGTTGGGTACAAGCTGGTGCTTGGTACTACTTAAACGCTAACGGAATCATGCAAACTGGTTGGGTTAATGACAACGGAACTTGGTACTACTGCAATGCTTCAGGAGCTATGCAAACTGGTTGGTTATTAGATGGATCAACTTGGTACTACTTACAAGCTAACGGAGCTATGAAGACTGGTTGGTTAAATGATAACGGAACTTGGTACTACTTAAATGCTAACGGATCAATGGCTGCTAACACAACTGTTGATGGTTACAAATTAGGAGCTAACGGAGCTTGGATTAGATAATTAAAGCTAATAAGTTAGAATTACTCTAATATATATAAATACCTTATATGGTGGACTAGCTATAGTCCACTTATAAGGTATTTTTTTATAAAAAATCAAAATGATTCGACATATAAATGTATAACTCGGCAGGTGACAGTCACCTATTAAGTACCTAAAACTGAATATAACTTTGTATTATATAATGAGTAATGAAATAAGAGTTCAATTTACTTAAATAGTTATATATGGTAATATTATAACTATAATGAAATAGGGGGAAGAAATATGAATAAAAATATTAAACGTACAGTGGCTATGGCTCTTACATTGAGTGCTTTAGCAACAATTGAACCAGCAAGTTCAATAAATATATTAGGTGCACAAGAAGCTAATGCAGCTACAAGTGACAAAATTTACTTTGATTCTTTAAGAGTTTCAGGTGCTGGAACTATAAAGCTTAGTGACAGTAAAACTAAGTACAGTATATATGTTCCTAAAAGTCAAGAAAATGCAACTATTACTATAAAAAAGGATAGAAGCAGTGATGAAATAACATCTGATAGTGGTGATGTTGATGATTCAGGAAGTACTTGCAAAATTAAAGTTGATTTAGATGAAAAGGGAAGTACTGCAAATGAATTTGAAGTAACAGTTAAAAATGAAGATGGTAGTAAATCTAGAACATATACATTAAAGATTTACAGAAAGAATGTTTCAAGTGATGATGATGAAGATAATGACGATATATATTTAGATTCAATCAATTTAAGTGCTGGAAGCATTGATTTTTCAAGAAAAAAAGCAGAATTTGATGTTGTTGTTGATAAAGATGTTGACTCAATAAAAATTCAAGCGAAGCCAGAAGATGAAGATTATAAAGTAGAAATCGGTGGCGAAGAAGTTGATGAAGACTGTAAGTGGAGAACTGAAGTAGATTTAAAAACAGGTAAAAATGTAGTTGAAATCTATATTGAGGATGAAGATGATGATGATGAGCCTCAAAGAACATATACATTAAATATATATAGAGGAACTAAGCCAAGCTCTAATACAGCTACAGGTGAAATAGATACTAAACAAGATGAAATTTATGTAAAGAAATTAGTTTTAAATGATGGAGATGTTCCTGTAACTTTTGATAAGAGAATAACTTCATATGATATAACTGTAAATAAAGATCTTGAAGATATTATCGTAAAAGCTGAGCCAGAAGATAATGATGATTTAGTTAAAATAAACGGAAGCAAAGCTGATAGCAGTTACAGAAAGAGAGTTGCTTTAAATTCAACTGGAACTACTACTATAGAAATTAAAGTTTATAATGATTATGATGATGACGAAGATGATTATGAAGAAAGAATATATAATCTTAATATAAAGAAGGCAGGAACTACTACTGATTCAAGCCAAAATAATAATAACAATAGTTCAAATAACAATAATTCAAATAGTAACAATAATACAAATGTAACTCCATCAGCAAAAGTAAATCAATGGGTTAAAAATGAATATGGTTTATGGCAATATAATGATGCGTTAGGAAAACCACTTTTAAATCAATGGTTTAAAGATGGAGCTAACTGGTATTATTTAAATGAATATGGAATAATGCAAACAGGTTGGATAAGTCAAGGAAGCAGCTGGTATTATTTAAATGATGCTGGAATAATGCAAACAGGATGGGTAAATGATAGAGGTACTTGGTACTATCTAAATGATAATGGAACTATGAAAACAGGATGGCACAAAGATTCTAATGGTAAATGGTATTACTTAAATGAATATGGTGTTATGCTAAGCAATGTTTATGTTGACAGCTATAGATTAGGTGCTGACGGAGCTATGATTAAATAATAATTTTAGAGGATATTCATAAGGAGTATCCTCTTTTTTGTTTTATAAAATATAAGTAAGTATGTTTTTTACATTATATTTATAAAGCTAAAATCTGCATGCATTAAAAACAGGCTATGATAATAAGAAATTATCATAGCCTGAAAGAATGTATATTATTTATTTTCAGCTTTTTTATTTATAAAGTTAACTGCAACACCTACTCCAAGTATAATCCAGAATATAGGGGCTACACATATTACGGAGTCGTTGAATATTCCTGTAAATAGATATCCAAGAATACTCAATGCAAGAATTGATCCAAGAATTTGTTTTTGGTCATATTTATTTTTTAATGCATATAATCTGAAGCTATCAACAATATAAATCAATATTAGTATAACAAAAGCGATCAAGGCAACAACACCATTATTAAGTCCAATCTGAAGGAATAAATTATGGGCCTTACTTATAATCATATTAGTAGTTCCATAAGCGTAAAATTTACCTAATAAATCATGCTGAGGGAAATCAAATGAGAAAGTATCAGGACCAGAACCTAAGATAAGGGTATCCTTTAGTAATGGAATTGATCTTGACCATATGTATCCTCTTGAAGATGCTAGTTTTTCTTTTCCATTAAATCCTATAGTCTTAGGGAAATCTAAATCTATTTCTTCTAATGTTTTAGGATCTATTAAATGCATACTATTATCATCTCTTGTTATAAACATGAATTCATTGCTACCATTTAATATAAGCATAAGACCGTCATTTTTTATCTTTGACTTTATCTTACCAGATCTAAATGAAATATTAGAGAAATTAGCGTCTGTTGTGGTATAATCATATGCTTTAATTTTAGAATTAAATTCTGATTTATAATCTATAACTTCATTTTTTGAATTTCTAAATACATAATCATTATTTTCATAAGAAATAGTTAATGTATCAGAAGGTAGTGTAAGAACAACATTATTATCTATATGCTGTATATTCTGTACAGGAATATGCTGCCTATAATCAAAATCTGAGTTGTCTTTAAACAAGCTTAATCCATCAGCAACTAAACTAGGTATTCTTCTGAATATTTTTCCACTTGTAGCGAAATTTAGGCCTACAGCAAATACACCTAAACATGCAAGCGTAATAAGTAAGGCTTTTTTCTTTTTTAATAATAACTTACCAAAGAATATACAAGCAAAGAAAATTATAGAACCAAAACCTATTATACCAGCACGTGACGTACTACCAAATAGAAGCCATAAACCAACTAAACTACCTCCCATAGAAAGAAGTTTTAAAAAAATGTCATCTTCTATAACACATGCACCAAATAATATAGGTAACACGAGAGAAGTGAAACTACCAACATAATTGTAATGATACAGTGTTCCATATATTGTACCTGATTCATATGCTAATGATAGCTTACTAGGATCAATATTATAAGAACTAGGAATCGCGATTAGACCACCTAAACTTGTTTTAATTAAATCGGAACCAAAAAATTGAAATAATCCTAAGAAACCATTAATGTAAACTAAAATAAGAATAGGTATAAGTATAAATTTAAATTCCTCAGTCTTTTTAAAAGTATAAATTGAATAAATAAATAAAAGAATGTAACATGCTATTGTGATAAAACCTTCAGATCTGTCATAGATTCCCCAAAAAGCAACATGCTTATATTTTGAAAATAATGCAGACAAGAAAGTGAAACCAAGAAAAACTAAAGAACAAATTATCATTATATTGATTAATTTATCTTTTTTCTCATAGAATTTTTTAAAACATGTTATAGCAATAATTAAAATTATTGCAGAGAGAAATATTAAACAGATTTCTTTATTTTGAGTAAATAAATCTGAATTTGCACTAGAACCATACAATTTCAATGTATCTTCATCAGGTTCAGATATTCTCATACGTACAATTAAAGGTACGATTGTCAGAACAAGTGCAATAGGAAAGAAAAATGTTATTGATTTTTCTTTACAGAATTTCTTTAAATTTTCCATTTCAACACATCCCATAAGTAAATTTTTTTATATATTTAATGAATGATTTTCATTATGAATATGTAATATTATAGCATTGTACGGGCTCTTTTACAATTGAGGATGAAATGAACTGCTAAACACTAAAGTAAGATTAATTATTAATATCTGATATTTATTTTGCACTTAATAAATAAAAATATCCGTGAGTATTATTTAATTTACTCACGGATATTTTTATCTTTGAAGAGTATCAGTTGTATCATTAGTTATATCTTTATTAGTTAGAATTAATTTTTCATTATTTTTAAAACCTTTAAAGGCTGTTTTTATAATAATGTTTATATCCATTAAGATGCTCCAATTTTCAATATAATGTATATCAAATTCAATTCTCTTTTTTATTGAAGTGTCTCCTCTATAACCATTTATTTGAGCTAATCCAGTGATTCCAGGTTTTACTTGATGCTTTACCATATAAAGTGGTATTTCATTTTTGAATTCATCTACAAAATGAGGTAGCTCTGGTCTTGGCCCAACAAGGCTCATATCTCCTTTTAGTACATTGAAAAATTGTGGAAGCTCATCTATTGAAAATTTTCTAATAAATGAACCGAATTGTGTTTTCCTAGGATCATTATTTGTACTCCAACCTGTGTTTTCTTTTGAATTAATAGTCATTGATCTAAATTTATACATAGTAAATGATGTTTTATTTAATCCTACACGTTCCTGTTTAAATATTACAGGTCCTTTTGAAGTGAATTTTATGATTATTGCACTTAAAATCATAAGGGGGCTTGTTAGCAAAATTAATAATAGTGAACCGAATATATCTAGAGTTCTTTTCATAAAAGCATTTCCTAAATTATCTAAAGGAATTCTTCTTACATTTATGAGAGGCATATTACCTATTTGATCTATATACGGTTGACTAGGGATATATTTATAGCAAAATGGAATTATAGATATTTTGGTACCACTTTGTTCGCAATCAGAAACTACTTTTTCTAAATATTTAGAATCCTTTAAATCTAGTGCACAAACTACTTCATCAAATTTGTATTTATCTAATACATCTAATAAGTCATCATAATTACCAAGTTTTTCGCCAATAAAATCAGAGGTATTAGAAACATATCCAGAATAACTATAACCATAGCTTCTATTATTGTTTATTACATTTAAATATTCATATGCAATTTCACCAGCCCCTACAATTAAAACATGTTTTTGATTTAATCCCTTTGTTCTAATATTAGAAAGAGTTTTTCTTAAAATACCTCTTTTTAATCTGTCTCTTATACACATCTGACGCTGCCGACGAGCGATCTAGTGTAGATTTCGGTGGTCGCCGTATCATTAAAAAAAAAAAAAA
>OKVX01000435.1_pt1 | contig 21944 bp, 20 predicted proteins | sample 1606941 | NCBI WGS metagenome assembly OKVX01 (sample SAMN03281016, study PRJEB24777) | human gut metagenome | isolation source: fecal sample PR161 from 1 month old female Malay infant, caesarean... | reverse complement strand
CTACTTCAAAATATCTAGAGCGTCTTTCGGTACTGTCGGATGAAGTGAAGGAGCGAGCAGGCACTTCTCCACTGACTACCTCAGAGCGAAATTACCAGATCATTCAAACCAATTACGCGACAAACAAAGAGCTTTGCTTGGCCATCTATCACATCTCAATCAAGATTGACCTGCTAGAAGGACTATTACTAAACAAAGAAAATACAATGAATGCGTTAATGGATAAATACAGCCTGAGCTATTCTACCCTGAAAAAGGATGTCTACGAGGTCCGTGATTTTCTTAAAGAAGCCACCATCGACCTCCACATTCGCAATGGCGAACTCGTATTATCCGGACTTGAACCGACCATTCGTTTATTTTTCTTAAGCTTTTTTTGGCAGCTCTATGGCGGTTATGGTCATCCATTTAATATTCAAAGCTCCCAAGAAAAAAACTTTATTTTTGAGAAGCTTAGTTTCCTGCTTTCAGATCAAATCGACCCTATTACAAAGATTCAATACGATTATCTAGTGGATATTACCTTGATCCGTTACCTATCTGATCATAAGATTGAAAACAATGAACTACCCGTCGAATCGATCCTGATTGGGAATAAATTCGTGCAGCACTTCCACTTCATTACAGAGGAAAACGTCCTAGCCTATACGAATTTCAAAGATGAACTCTATTTCATGCTATTATTTTTACAATCAAAAATGGTCTTTTATCGGAACGATCGTTTCTTCCAAGAATTGAAGAAATATCACAAAGAGATTGATTCAAATATTTATCAAGCCAACCAGTTTTTCTTTCAAAATATCGGATTGCTGTTCAATCAATTCCAATTTGACTACGATGAATTAGAAAAAGAGCTCTATGTGATCCACACACGGCTCTTGTTTAAAAGCTTCTATAATTATGTGCCGATTGGTGAGCATCATAATCTTTATCCTGAAGACATGGCGATTGTTCAAGAAAATCTTCGCCTGCGTTTTGAGACTATCCAGCCGCGTAATAGCTTAATTTATTCGCAACTGGATTATGCGATCTTCCTTTATGCCGCTTTGAGTATCGCCAATGAATTTTTGACCGGCTATGAATTATCCGTCTTTATCGATGACTCAAAGGGAGAATTCAATTCTATCTGGCTAAAAAAATTATTCATGAAAAGTACCGGCGGCTTGGTCAAAATGCACTTTGTCGATCCGAATCGTTTCTTACTAGCGGATGAAACCGTCGATCTGATTATCAGCACAAACAAATATTTTCCCATCGAAAACAGCCAAAACAAACCGATCCTCTTTTTAGAGTGCAAGGATAAATACGAGGATCTAAAAAATGTCCAAAATATGGTGCGAAAAATTATGATGAAAAAAACGAAGCGGCTGCAATCGAACTAAAATTACGCACACATTTTGAACATCAATCAAACTTTTCATTCATTTGGAGAAGGAATAAACGAAAATCCTTCCCAGCATACAAAGCAAGCTCAGGCAAAAAAATATTTTTGTGCTATACTGACCTCTGTTAGTTTCTCTTTCCAAAAAAAACTAACAGGCAAAGACGATCGACCGACATATTCGATCGTCTTTTTATGTGTATTAGAGAATGATTGTTTTAGTAATTTATTACGAAAAAAGATCGAGCCGCCGCCCGATCTTTTTGTTTTATGCATATTCACGGATAATCTGAACCAATGCCTCCGTGGCTCCTGTCCCGCTCTTTTCATCGTAGTATTGTGTGAAGCGTTCATCCGCTAGATACATCTCGCTTAATCCTTTATGGGCCTCTCCCGAGTATTCCTTCCAGCTGAAGCTTAACCACTCTTTATGCAGCTGATAAATTTCTTTTGCTAGTGACGGATTCTCCTCCGCTAAGTAGTCCCTCAATTTTTCAATTAGCATCGCTTCAGTTGCTTGCATCTTTTGATACTCAGCTTCACTCATGTTTTGCCATTTTTGATTGGAGGCTTCAACGGCCTCTTCTCCATATTTTTCACGGATTTCCTGACCATAATTCGCTTCGTTTTCCGTTAGTTTCTCTTGTTTGAATGCTTCAAATTTTTCTTTATTCGTCATTTCTATCTCTCCCTTATAGTAACGCAAGGTTTTGTCAATGGTTTCCAGCAGCTGATCCAGTTCTTGTCGTTTTTGCTGCAATTGTTTCTTTTGCTGAATCAACGTGTCCTCGATTTTTTCGTCAGGTCGGTCAACCAGTTTCTTGATCGTTTTTAATGGGGATACCCATTGCTCGATACAGAAGAATCTGCTGCAGTCGATCAATTTCTTTTTCAGTATACATGCGGTAGCCTGCCTCACTTAGAAAAGCCGGCTTCAATAATGCGCGCTCATCATAAAATCGCAGTGTCCGTGCACTGACGCCTGAGATTTCCGCCATTTGTTTAACTGTATAATTCATTTCTGCACCTCCTGACAAAATTATCTTACACCTTGACGTAACGTAAAGGTCAAGTGCTCATTTCAACTTGATTGAGTAACGAACTCAAGTTAAATGTTTTTCACACATAGGATTCCGCTAAACATCACATTTATTAACTAGTTCAAACGATAGAAGCAATCGTCGGTTCTTATTAAACTGATAAAAGCGTCATTCACAAAAATCCCCTCTTAGAATATCATTCTAAGAGGGGTTCTCCCAGTATCAACATGTGATAGAAAGGTTCTTCGTCCACTAAGCTTCTTTCCGACACCCTGAAATCCGACAGGTGACCGAAGTCATGTGCCTCTGGTATCGAAGGATCAATCTTTCAGATCCACTCGACTCGTCGCATGAGACACACTATAGCACATTGGCTTAGCCTTTGACAATCATTTTTGATTGTTTTTATAAATTGCTTCCGTTATCTCGACCGTTTTTAACGTCAATTCTTTCGTCACAACAGGACTCTCCAAGCGCCCTTGCTTCAAGCAGTCATTTACATGCTCCACCTCAAAGACAAACTCACTGTTTTGGGTACTGTGGAGGGTTTCCTTTTCCCCATCGTTGTAGTGAATCTCTGCCGTATCAGTTTTCCAAAAATCAGGAACGATTATTTTCCCTTTTTCCCCATAGATAATCATTCGCTTCGGCAGATCTAGATCAACCGTTAAGAAAATAGTGCCTAAAACACCTTCAGGAAAGTTTAGCGTTACTTGCGCCTGTGCGTCGGATTGTCCTTCTGGGAACACCAATGTCCCCTTGTACTCATTCGGTGACGCTGCCAGCAGATGCTGCATATACTCTAACGGATAGGTCCCCGCTCCACGAAAAACGCCGCCACCTGCACTCAAATCGCGAAACCATGAAATATGGTCAATGTTGGGATAAGCGGTCACGGAATCCAGCCAGCGGATCGCACCAATCTTCCCAGCCTGAATAACCTGTTGAATTTGTTTGGTGATCGGTAAGAAGAGAGCTTTTTGAGCCTCCATCAAAAATAGCTTGCGTTCTTTCGCTATCACAAATAGCTCTTTTGCTTGTTCCAGCGTCATCGTAAAGGGCTTTTCTAATAGCACATGTTTATTATTCAGTAACGCCAACTTCGCGGCATCGTAATGGCCTTTATTATAAACAGCTACATAAACAATATCGACCGCTTCGCTTTGGCACAATTCCTCATAACTGCCAAAAGCCGCAGGGATTTCTAGTTCCTGCGCCATCTTTTGCGCTTTTTCGATGCCGCGAGAAGCGATTGCGGTCACTTCACCCTCATGACTCTCCTTCACCCCCGCCACGAAACGAGGAACGACCTGCGCCGTACTTAAAATACCATAACGAATCATATTCTTTTTCCCTCCATGAACAAGGAAGGAACTGATTGAAAAAACCAGCTCCTTCCGTTTTTTATATTCTCACTATTTACTAAAGACCAGCTATCGTTTTATTCAAAACGAACAAACAGAAGTATCCATAGGAAGCTACTGACCACAGCTTAAAAATCAAGATGATCTTGAGATACTCCCGAAAAGAGAGATCCGTCATCCCCGCAACCAAACACGTCAAGTCGTCTGGCAAAAAGGGGAAAATAAAACAGACAATCAATAATTTTTTAATATCCTGTGTGTGGTCCTGCAAGGTCGTTTCAAATTTTTCATAATTTTTCTCCGACAATACAAGACGAGCAAACTTCGGACCAAAGCGGCGGACCAATAAAAATAAGCCGACTTCTCCTATGACTAGTCCAATATAACTATACAAAATACCTGGGATATTGCCAAACATCAGCATCCCGATTGTTGCGAAACCACCAGGCAGAAAAGGGATGATTGGCTGGATCGCTTGGACGATGATAAACGCCGCAATAGCGAAACTCCCAAAATTTTTAATAAAATGCTGCAAATCCGCCACCGAACCAAACATACCGGATCGCCGGATATAGATTAATATCAGAATAAACGCTGCCAAGCCAACAATCGGTAATACTTGGATTACCTTCTGCTGCCAAGGCGCGCGTGTCCGCGACTTTTGTGCCATCCTTCCCCTCCTTATCAAGTGCATAAGTGTGAAATTTAGATAATTATTTTCTTGCGGTACTTGATTGACGCTAATTCCTATTGAAGAAATCTTTTTTCTAAAATCATGAAACATGATTCCAGTCGTCTTCACGCGAACCATTTTACTAACCTACTAAAAATAGGTAGTAAAACTGGCTTATTGATAGAACTCGCCGATTTGATCAACAAACGGGAGCGATTCTTTTAATGGGTAAACGACAAAATCATGCATCATGCCTTCCACAACCTCAAGCTGCATCGTCGTTCCTTTACTGCGCTTGATTCGATCCTGCAAACGCAAAACATCCGGATACAAAATTTCATCGGTTCCTGCCACCACGAATAATTTACCCAGCTGATCAAAATTTCCATAGATCGGTGAAACCATCGGATCGGTCAAAGGAAGCTCTCCCGCGTAATTCTCACCGGCTTCTGCCAGCAGGTCTTTTTCTAATAATACATCTTTTTCCTGCAATTCTTGTGACCGGGGATCGCTTAACGAAGCATCCAGCCACGGAGATGCCAAAGCAATCTTTTTGGGACGCTTCGGTAAATCAATATTTCGCAGATGCTGGGCTAAGCTCATCGCTAAGCCGCCGCCTGCTGAATCACCAAACAAGAAAAAGCAATCATCAGGATACAAGTAGGTTAATTGTCGGAAGGCCTTTTCCGTTAACGGAACTGTCTTTTCCGCTGTATTTTCTGGCGCTAGCGGATAATCAAAATAGCTTACTTTTAAATTATACCGTTTGACGAACCGCTCCTGAATTTCCTTATGAAAAGGTGACGCCTCTAATGCATAACCCCCCCCATGTAAATAGAACACATGACGTCTTGTGGGATGGCCAGGAAATAACGTAATCAATTGATGTCCGTCAATTTCTGAAATCTTTTGCGGAATATCCGTTTGCGAAAGCTGGCGGCTGATTAATCGTCTTCGCTTCGGCGGATCGACCATTGTTGCTCCCACCAGTTTTTTCATATTGATTACTTTAAAAACATTTTTTACAAATCTTGCTGAATAGCGCATCGCTGTATCCTCCAAATAAATTCCTATATCATCGCATAGAATTCGTCTTTTCGTGCTACAATAGACACGGTGGGCTATCGCAGTCTGCCTCTTAAGCATAACGGAATCTAAAGGAGGTGTCCACAATCACAAAACCGAATCGCGAATACCTTTACGATAATATTCGCGGCATCTTGATCCTACTCGTAGTATTGGGGCACGCATTGGAATATTTTCGTTTAGATAACAAGGTTGGCGAGTTTATTTACGTCTTTATCTACTTATTCCATATGCCGGTATTTATCTTTATTTCCGGTTATTTCTCAAAAAATCTGAAGAAGGGTCGTTCCACCGCAGTGGAGACTTTCCTTGTCCCTTATTTGCTGCTAAATTTAATTTTGACCCTAATTATGCTGGCCATTGGTAAAATCGATCAGTTTATGATATTGAGTCCAGGATGGACCCTTTGGTATTTATATTGTATGTTTATCTGGCGTTTATTGCTACCAGACCTCGTAAAAGTACGAAGAATCTTAATTTTAAGTTTTATTATCGGTATTTTCTCTGGTTTTTTAACTGAGTTTGGAACCTATATGGCGATGGCACGAACCTTAGGCTTTTTGCCGTATTTCTTAGCGGGGTATTTCACCACTCCCGAGTTAGTCTCTCGAGTACGCAAGACTCCCTTCAGAAAAATAATCAGTATAGGGATCATTCTTTTTGGGCTAGTGACCGCCTTCTTTTGGACAAAGAATAATTTGCCACCAGAACTTTTATGGCGAGATCGAGCTTACGCCTTCTTTCCCGTCCCTTTACTGCAAAACCTATTGACGATCATCTTTTTATACGGCATTGGCTTTGCGTTCATCTTCGTCTTTCTGGCTCTCGTCAATAATAAGCCACACTTTTTCACTGCATGGGGACAGCGCACTTTGGCTATTTATTTACTTCATGTTTACCTAGTGGCGCCATTAGTAGAATTTACGCAATTTGAAGATAATGCTGTCCTTCATCTAATTCTCTTAGTAGCAGGCAGTGGGTTTATCACTTATCTGCTATCACATCCCAAAGTAACAGAGATTCTGCGGAAAACACTTTCTCGAATTTTACATTTTATTATGCCAAACAAAAACGGCGACTCGTCATGAGCCGCCGTTTTTATTTCTTCTATTTTATTACTCAAAATTGCTTTCAGTTAAGCATGCGATGTAGATTTCTTTTACCGCCGCTTCATCCAATGGAACGAAAGCATCGGTTTTTATAGTACTGTGAGCTACCGCTTGTTTGGCCATCTCATCGAATTTTTCTTCATTGATTCCTACTTCTGGTAATGTCATTGGAATTCCGCAGGCTTTGAAATAATCGTATAATTTTTGGATACCGATACGTGCGGCCAACATTGGAACCTTCTCTTCCACATTCCACACATTCCATGCGAAATTCGCAAATTTATCAACTGTTTCATCATTCAAGGCATATTCCATCCAACGCGGTGTCAGGATCGCTAAGCCTACACCATGAGTGATATCGTAAAAGGCACTCAATTCATGCTCCATCGGATGACAAGACCAAGCACCTGGCTTGCCGTTTCCAGTCAACCCGTTCAGAGCTAGCGTACTCGCCCACATCAAATTAGCCCGTGCATCATAATCTTCCGGATATTTCAGGGCAATCGGACAGTTTTTAATCACTGAACGCATCAAGCCTTCTGAAACAGAATCTTGTACGTCGGTTCCCTCTGTCCGTTTGAAATAATTTTCAATCAAATGACTCATGATGTCCGCGGAACCTGCCGCTGTTTGATATTTATTTACACTAAAGGTGTTTTGTGGATCTAAGAAAGAAACTTTTGGCAGCATTGCTTTACTGCCGGTACCTAGTTTTTGATGCGTTGAAAGATTCGAAATCACTGCGCCACTATTCATTTCACTACCTGTCGCAGCCAATGTCAAAATCGTTACTAATGGCAAGGCGCCACCTTGGTATTTCCGACGCTGTAATACTAAATCCCAGGCATCGCCATCAAATTTTGTGGCCGCAGCGACTACCTTCGCACAGTCAATCGTTGAGCCGCCGCCGACAGCCAAGATCACATCAACATTTTCTTTGCGACAAATTTCTGCTCCACGACGGACGGTTTCCACTCGTGGATTCGGTTCTACCCCAGCTAATTCAAAGACTTCGTTGCCATTTGCTTTTAACTGCTCCATCACTTTATCGTATAAGCCGATCTTCTTGATGCTGCCGCCACCGTAAACGATCAGTACTCGTTTACCATATTGATTCAATACTTCAGGGAGCTCAGACAAACGATCCTTACCAAAACGAATATCCGTCGTTACATGAAAATCAAAATTTTCCATTTAAATTCCTCCATATTCATATTAAAGATCTAATTTTTCCTAGGAAAAATCACTCTTATCTTCTAGCCATAGACCATTTTATTAATACGTTGAGCCTTAAATTGCTATAGTAATATTTGGGCGCTTTTCGAAACAAACTGCGACCAGCAGATCAGATAGCGTTGTTTGCCTCTATTCATTATCATAAGCCAAAGTTTTCCAGAAGGAAACTATCTTCCCTCAATATTTTCCAAGTTAGCCGCAAAAAAATCTGTGATCTGATCCATTGTCGCGATCTGAACAAAATGGCGCTCCTTTGCGCTAACGAACGTAATATTATCTTGAGGATTCGCTTTGATAAAATCCGCGGTATGCTGATAGGGAACTTTTTCATCCTCTGTGCCATGCCAAAAGAAGACCGGGCGACCAGCAATTTTTTCAGGCGCTAAAGATAGATCATACTTTTCTAGCCAAGAGGTTAACTCTCGGTAATCCTTTGGTAAATAGAAGCCTAATTCGCCAGCATGCATGGCAATCTGTTCGCGATATTTGATTGGTGCAGGAGACCCCATCACACAGGCTGCTACATTGATCTCTGGATGCTGTGTCAAAAGCATGCAAGTCGTGATCCCGCCCATCGAGATACCACCTACACCGATTTTATCCCTCACCAATCCCAGATTTTCAAAGTAATCAACTAGATAACCAAACTCATAAAGATTCGTTTGAATACTGTCCCAAAAAGTCAATGAAGGAATCTCCGACGTTTTTGTTTTACGTTCGCCATGATTGGCCGCATCCGGCAGCAAGACCCGAAAATTTTGCGCCGCTAATTTTCGCCCCTGCGTCAACACAAGTTCCTTCGCCGTCTGCCAGCCGTGGTAATAAATGATCAACGGCAGCGGTTCATAGATTTTATCCTCTGCCACAACTTCCAGCAAAGGAATATTACCTACTGTGCGTTTTCGTACAACAACTTTCATTTCGTTCCTCCCACTAAGTATTTCCTTCATTATACCCAGCAATTTGCGAATACACGAAAATACCGCCCTTCATGAAATAAAAGGACGGTACTAAAATTTTATTCTGCAATCAATGTTTCTAATCCAACATACATCATGTCTTTAAATGTATTTTGACGTTCTTCTGAAGTTGTTTCCTCACCGGTTACCATATGGTCGCTGACAGTCATGATACCTAGTGTTTGAACATGGAATTTCGCACCCAAATAGTATAAGATTGCAGCTTCCATCTCAACGCCCATGACGCCGTATTCTGCTAACTTGAAGGTTGGTGCCAAATCATCTTTATAGAAGGTATCTTCTGACAACACGTTCCCAACATGGGTCGTAAAGCCTTTTTCCTTCGCCACTTCATAGGCCTTCATCATCAGATCAAAATCCGCGATCGGCGCAAAGTGGAAGCCAGGAAAGTGTTTTTCTACCATAGAAGAACTCGTCACTGCTCCTTGAGCAATGATTAGATCCCGCACGTGTACATCTTTAGACAATGCCCCGCATGTACCTACACGGATCAATTTTTTCACATCATAAGATTGGATCAATTCTTGAGCATAGATACCGGCAGATGGCATCCCCATTCCTGTTCCTTGGACAGAAACGCGTTCGCCCTTGTAAGTTCCGGTATACCCCAGCATACCTCGCACGTTGTTATAGCATTTCGCATCCTCTAAGAAATTTTCCGCGATAAATTTTGCCCGCAACGGATCTCCTGGCAGTAAAATTTTATCTGCGATCTCACCTTGTTTTGCTTCAATATGAACGCTCATTGTATTCCTCCTCGATCAATTATCATTATGTCTATTATATTAATAAACGTTTTATAGAACCGCTAGTGTTTCTTTGATTAATTTCTTGAAGTCTTCTTTGACACGTTCTGTGGTTTCCACTACTTCCGCGTGGTTCAAGTTGGCTTGCATACCAGCCGCTAAGTTGGTAATACAAGACACACCCAAAACTTTCATACCGCTGTGAGCCGCTACGATAACTTCTGGAACCGTCGACATACCGACCGCATCTGCGCCAATCGTGCGAGCCATGCGAATTTCCGCAGGGGTTTCATAGGTTGGACCTGTCATTCCAAGATACACGCCTTCTTGCAGATCAATCGCTAATTTGCCTGCAACTTCTCGTGCTTTTTCTTGATATTCCTTCGTATAAGCCGCACTCATATCTGGGAAGCGAGGGCCCATGTTTTCATCATTTGGTCCGATCAATGGATTGGTTCCCATAAAGTTGATATGGTCTGTGATCAGCATCAAGTTGCCTGGTTGGAAGCCTTCATTTACACCGCCAGCCGCGTTTGTTACGACGACTGAGTGAATTCCTAAGGCCGCCATCACACGAACAGGGTAAGTCACTGTCTCCATCGTGTTCCCTTCATAATAATGGAAACGTCCTTGCATCGCCAACACATTTTTTCCAGCTAATTGTCCATAAACTAATTGCCCGGCATGGCCAATCACTGTTGAAACAGGGAAATGTGGAATCTCGTTATACGGGATCACAACAGGGTTTTCGATTTCTTCTGCTAGTTCGCCTAGTCCTGATCCTAAGATCAAACCAAAGGCGACATCCGCTACTCCTTTGTCTTGAATGTAGCTGGCTGTTTGTTGGATTTTTTCTTGTACGTCTGTCATAAAATGCTCCTTTTTCTGAGTATTTTTATTTCAATAATTTTAAGAAACTTTCGCCATTTTCAGTAGCTGGCACATCAAAGTTTTCCGCGATTGTCGCAGCGATATCTGAGTAATAACCTTGTGGTAATTTCCCCTGTGCCGCCATTTTTTTGCTGTAAACCAAGAATGGAACGTATTCACGGGTATGGTCTGTCCCTGTGAAGGTTGGATCATTTCCGTGATCAGCGGTAATCATTAATAGATCATCTTCCTGCATCGCATCTAAAATTTCTGGAATGCGAAGATCAAATTCTTCGATTGCATGAGCATAGCCTACCACATCCCGACGATGTCCGAACAACGCATCAAAATCAACTAAGTTCGTGAAGCTCAACCCAGTAAAGTCCTTCTTCATTACGTCTAATAATTTATCAACGCCATCCATGTTGCTCTTCGTGCGAACGGCATCTGTAATTCCTTGTCCGTTAAAGATATCATTAATTTTACCAACGGCGATCACGTCTTTTCCGTTGTCCTTCAATGAATCCAAAACAGTCTTACCAAATGGATCAAGAGCATAGTCGTGACGATTGCTAGTCCGAGTAAAGTCACCAGGTTCGCCGATATACGGGCGAGCAATAATTCGACCGATCATGTAAGGATCATCCTTCGTAATATCACGAACATACTGACAAATCTTATAAAGCTCATCCAACGGAATAATTTCTTCATGAGCAGCAATCTGCAACACTGGGTCAGCTGAAGTGTAGATAATCAAATCCCCTGTCTTCATCTGCTCTTCCCCAAAATCTTTGATGACTTCTGTTCCGCTATAGGGTTTGTTGGCTCCCATAATAATACCACGACCAGAAAACTCAGAGATTTTATCTAGCAATTCTTGCGGGAAGCCTTCTGGGAAAACACGAAATGGGGTTTGAATATTCAACCCAGCAATTTCCCAGTGACCCGTCATCGTGTCTTTACCAACAGAAATTTCTTCTAATTTTGTTGCATAGCCATCGTGATCAGCGACATCCTTTACGCCCTTCAATGGACGAATGGTTCCAAGTCCAAGCTGTTCCAAATGCGGGATATTCAATCCAGCTTCTTCAGCAATATGACCCAAGGTGTCCGAACCAACGTCTCCAAATTTTTCAGCATCCGGTGCTTCTCCGATACCAACAGAATCCATAACGACTAAGTGAATACGCTTAAACATTTCTATTCCCTCTTTCTATTGATTTATATCTAATAAGCAGAACAAGACCCGCTTATAAATTTAACAAAACTAAGATACTACTAAATTTTCAACTCAGCTTTAGTATATTGGGTTCTTAAAGTCCCGTAAACTAAAAGCCATTGTGTTAGTGCGTACTGGACTGGCAGCTAATTCGCTTTAATGTAATAACTTTTTCAAAAATCGAAAAAGTTAATCTGATTCTCATCACGCATACCATCCAACTAAACAGCGCGTCAAAATAAGCTAGTTTGGGGCTTTATTTTGCCAGTCCGACTTTGAGCAACTGCGAAAAGTTGGACTGGCAAAAAAGGGCGTGACTAAGAAACGCTGTCCCATAGTCCCACCCTTTAATAACAAAAGAATTATTTTGATTTGATGTAGTTGACGCCATCGGCTTTTGGTGCGGCTGATTTTCCTAAGAAGAGAACCAGTACGATGATCGTCAATACGTATGGTGCTGATTGCAGATACACATCTGGAATTTGTGAGATGATCGGCAGATTAGACCCTGCGATACTCAAGTTTTGTGCAAAGCCGAAGAACACTGCGGCTCCCATAGCACCTAACGGATTCCATTTACCAAAGATCATCGCTGCTAATGAAATGAATCCTTGTCCTGCGATGGTTGTTGCCGCGAAACGTCCCGCGATGGATTGTGCAAAGACTGCTCCGCCCATTCCGCCTAAGAAGCCGGAAATCAAGACTCCTGAATAGCGCAATGCGTAAACATTGATCCCTAACGTATCCGCTGCTTGAGGATTTTCACCAACAGAGCGTAAACGTAAACCAAAGCGCGTTTTGAAAATGACAAACCAAGAAATTACTGCGACTAAAATCGCAAAATACGCTGGTAAGCTAGTGTTTTTAAAGAACAACTCGCCTAGTACTGGGATTTTACTCAAACCTGGAAAATCAAAGTACCCGAATTGCTGTTGAATGGTATCTGTTTGACCTTTTCCATAGATTACTTTAATCAAGAAAATCGCTAATGGCGGCGCCAATAAGTTCATTACAGTACCACTAATGATATGGTCCGCACGGAAGTTGACTGTCGCTACTGCATGCAGCAGTGAGAATGCCATTCCTGCTAGACCGCCGACTAAAACGCCCAGCCATGGTGTCATCGCACCGAACTGATCCGCAAAAGCTAAGTTGAATACCACAGAACTGAAGGCACCGGCAACCATGATTCCTTCCAAACCAACGTTAACGATCCCGCTTCGTTCAGAAAACACCCCGCCAAGTGCAGTTAAAATTAACGGTGCAGAGTACACAAGTGTCTGAGCAATAATTGAAGCTAATAAATCCATATTCATTAGACTTTGCCCCCTTTTTCAGATTCTTCGTTCGGAGCACTCTCTATTTCTTGGACAGTTTCTACTTCTTTTTTACCGCCCATTACTTTTGCAAGACCCACACGTACGATGTAATTGATCGCTACGAAGAAGATGATCAACGGAATTACACTATTGGCTAATTCACTCGGAATACCTGAGAACTGCATCCCTTGTCCGCCAAGTTTTAAAATACTGAACAGCAATGCCGATAATAGGATACCGACAGAGCTGCCGTTTCCTAATAGCGAAACCGCCATACCATCGAATCCGATGCTGAGTGATGACCCTTGAACAAAGTAGTTCATGAAGGTTCCTAGACCGTAAACAACGCCACCAAGACCAGCCAATCCGCCGGAAATGATCATCGAAATGACAATCGTCCGCTTGCTGCTCATCCCAGCGTATTCTGACGCAAAAGGATTCAACCCAACAGAACGAATTTCAAATCCTAAGGTTGTACGTTTCATTAAGAACCATACAAGCACTAGGAAGACCAACGCTAGAATAATCCCCATATTGACACGCGAACCGCCAAACAGATTGGTCAACCAAGGTTCTCGTAAAGAAGCGTTCAATCCAACAGCTTTAGTAACCCCTTTGTTTGAGATAACATCTGGAGACATCACGTGATTGACAATATGATTGGCTACATATAGGATCACATAGTTCATCATAATTGTAACAATAACTTCACTTGTTCCAAAGAAGGCCCGCAATAAACCTGGAATCGCAGCGGCTGCCGCTCCGGCTAAAGCACCTACAACAATTGCTAGAGTTAAAACAACGATCTTTGGTGAATCCGGCATGCTTAAAGCCACCCAGATACTTGCCACCCATCCGCATAACGCTTGACCAGAAAGCCCAACGTTGAAGAATCCAGCGGAATTGGCAACTGAAAACCCTAATGCGGTAAAGATCAATGGTCCAGCACCAACTAAGATTTCACCAATCGACATCTTGCTCTGGAACGCCGAGCTAAACATCGCATTGTAGCCTTCAATCGGATTGAAACCAAATACCGCCATCAAAATGGCACCAAGAATAAATCCTAAAATAACTGAGATAACCGGTACTAATATATTTCTAATTTTTTCTGAGCGATCATTCATTTGTCTCACCAGCCTTTGCTAATTCTGCTCGCGCTTCTTCTAAACTGTAGCCGGCCATCAATAAACCAAGCTCGTTTTCAGAAGTTTCTTTCGGATCTACGATACCAACGATCTCCCCTGCATGAATAACCGCGATACGGTCAGAGACATTCAAAATTTCATCTAACTCAAAGCTTACTAGTAACACACCTTTTTGTTTGTCGCGTTGTTCCACCAAACGTTTGTGAATATATTCGATCGCCCCGACGTCAAGTCCGCGAGTGGGTTGAGAGACGATCAGTAAATCTGGATCACGATCGACTTCACGAGCGATAATCGCCTTTTGCTGGTTCCCACCTGACAGAGAAGCTGCCGGCGCTTTTTCACCAGTTGTCCGCACATCGTATTCTTCGATTAAGCGTTTCGCGTAGCGATCGATTTCACCGTAATTCAAAATACCATTTTTACTAAATGGCGCATGATAATAAGATTGCAAAGCGATATTCTCAGATAATGGCAGCGGCAAGATCAATCCATATTTATGACGGTCTTCTGGCACGTGACCAACACCTGTTTCAGTAATCTGGCGTGGTGCTTTGCCTGTTACGTCTTCTCCATTAATGGTGACTGTTCCACTTTCGACTTTTCGCAAGCCCGTTAACGCTTGGATCAATTCTGTCTGTCCATTGCCATCAATCCCGGCAATTCCGACAACTTCACCGCGATGAACATCCAGCGACAAGTTTTTAACCGCTTCTATTCCGCGACTTTCTTTAACAACTAGATCTTTGATCGAAAGAACGACTTCCCCTGGTTTCGCTGGGACCTTGTCTGTCTTAAATGAGACAGAACGTCCAACCATCATGTCGGCCAATTGCTGTGAACTGACATCCTTCACATCGACCGTTCCTATGTATTGCCCCCGACGAATAACCGAACAACGATCCGCAACTTTTTTGATTTCATCCAATTTGTGGGTGATCAAGATAATTGATTTTCCTTCATTGATTAACCCTTCCATAATGGTGATCAATTCATCAATTTCTTGCGGTGTTAATACTGCGGTTGGTTCATCAAAGATCAGAACGTTGGCTCCACGGTATAACGTTTTTAAAATTTCAACCCGCTGCTGCATCCCTACTGAAATATCACGGATATACGCGTCTGGATCCACCTTCAAGCCGTATTCTTCGGATAACCGTTGAATTTCAGCCTTGGCTTTCTTTTGATCCAGCATGCCGTTCTTCTTCGGCTCGCTGCCTAAAATAATGTTTTCTGTAACGGTGAAGGCATCCACTAACATAAAATGCTGATGGACCATCCCGATTCCTAGTTGGTTGGCTCTAGTTGGACTTGAGATATCAACCTTCTGACCATCCATCAAAATCTCACCAGAAGTTGGCTGCAATAGCCCTGACAAAACATTCATCAGTGTCGATTTACCGGCACCATTTTCACCTAAAAGTGCATGGATTTCGCCTTTTCGGATCTGTAAATTGATGTTGTCATTTGCTTTAAACGTGCCAAATTGCTTGGTGATATTGCGCATCTCAATGACATATTGTTCTTCTGTCACTTTCTTTTCACATCCTATCGCTTTTTCAAACCTGACAAAACATTGCAACGTTAAGGGCGTTCTTCCCTTAGCCAAATCCAGCACAGGCTGTGACTTGGCTAAAAAAAGAAGGCTTCTATTCAAATTGTATTTTTTTAAAAGAGGACCATAGCCTCGCGTAGTTGGAGACTATGGTCACCTGAATGATTATTTCTCAGGAGTTTCTGGAACTTTGATGTCGCCAGCAGAAACTTGATCTTTTGCTTCTTTGACAGCATCTTTTGCTTCATCAGAAAGGAATCCATCAGTTAGAGAAACACCGCCGTCTTTCAAACCGAATGTTAAGTGTTTGCCACCAGGGAATTTATCATTTAATGCACGAGTAGAGATATCTTGAACCGCTGCACCTACACCTTTAAGTGTTGAAGTTAAACAGAAGTTGCTTTCTTTACCGTCTTTAGATTTATATTCGCCTTCTTTTTGTTGGTCGCTATCTACACCGATAACCCAAACTTTGTCCGCTTCATCCGCTTTTTCATTACGCGCTTTCGCTTCTGAGAAGACCCCTTGACCAGTACCGCCTGAAGCATGATAGATAATATCTACTCCGCCATTGTACATGTTTGCTGCCAAAGCTTTCCCTTTCGCTGGATCACCAAATGAAGCCGCATATTGTACATCTACAGAAATGTCTTTGCCTAATTTTTTAGCAGTATCCGCTACACCTTTTTCAAAACCAGCTTGGAAACGGTCGATTACGGCACCTTCTTCACCACCAACAAAACCTAATTTATTTGATTTTGTTGTTTCAGCAGCTGCTACACCTGCTAGGTAAGCTGCTTCTTGGTCTTTAAATGTTGCTGAAGCGACGTTGTCTTTGCCTTCAATCACTGAGTCAATGATAACGAAGTTTGTATCTGGATTTTGATCTGCTGCTGCTGAGATTGGGTCAGCTAACAAGTAACCAATCCCGAAGACTGTTTTGAATCCGTTAGTAACAGCTTGTGAAATATTTTGTTCATATTCAGAAGCATCGTTTGATTGGATATAGTTATATCCGCCAGTACCTTTTTTGATATCGTGTTCTTTACCCCATGCTTGAAGACCTTCCCAAGCACTTTGGTTAAATGAACGGTCGTCCACTCCACCAATGTCTGTTACGATTGCTACGCTGTGTTTCGCATCGTCTTTAGCCGCTCCACCTGAAGAATCAGTTGAACCGCCGCCTCCGCCGCCGCAAGCTCCTAAAGTCAGCAACGCTGCCATTGCCACGGTACCTAGGCCAAATAATTTTGCTTTTTTCATTTCTGTAAAGCCCCCTAAATATGTTTTTTTCAACAGTCCTGCGACTGAATGAACATGGTTTATAAATCTTTGTCAGTAAAGGTATACGGCAGTAAGCCTTCAACGGTCATTTCCTTAACTACACCGTTGTCACCGACTAAGGTTACTGGCATCGCTGGATCACAAAATTCTGCCATAACCTGACGGCATGCGCCGCATGGTGAGATAGGTTCTGGTGTGTGTCCCGCAATAACTAAATGACTAAATTCTCTTTCGCCTTCCGATACTGCTTTAAAAATGGCTGTGCGTTCCGCACAATTGGATAAGCCGTAAGAGGCGTTCTCAATGTTAAGTCCTTGGTAAGTTTTCCCTTCCTTCGTTACAAGGCATGCGCCTACGGGAAAGTGAGAATATGGGACATACGCTTTGTCGAGTGCGTCGACTGCGATGTCGATCCATGCTTGTTTATTCATTCAATGGCCCTCCGATCTTAATACCCCGTACCGGATAGTCCGTTCATAATAGCAACCCCTGAGCTGGCACCTAAACGCGTTGCGCCTGCCTCGATCATTGCTTCGGCTTCTTTTGCGTTGTGGATACCACCGGAAGCCTTGACACCCATTTCAGGTCCCACTGTTTCACGCATCAAGCGGACATCTTCCACTGTTGCTCCACCCGTTGAAAATCCAGTCGATGTCTTCACAAAATCTGCCCCTGCAGCTTTTGCTAGTTCGCAGGCTTTGATTTTTTCTTCATTAGTAAGAAGAGATGTTTCGATGATCACCTTTACTAATGCTTTATCTTTTGCTGCCGCCACTACGGCTTCAATATCCTTTTGAACCTTTTCGTCGTTGCCGTCTTTTAGCTCGGCAATGTTGATAACCATATCGACTTCATCCGCACCATTAGCAATAGCATTGGCTGCTTCAAAAGCTTTTGTTTCTGTTGTATTCGCTCCAAGAGGGAAGCCAATCACGGTACAAACGGCAACAGGTTCACCCTGTAATTCTTTTGCCGCAAGCGCTACCCAGGTAGGGTTGATACAAACAGAGTAGAAGCGATATTTCTTAGCCTCTTCAATAATTTTCATTACATCTGCTGCTTGCGCGTCTGCTTTTAAAATGGTGTGGTCGATCATTCGATTTATTTCCATGTCTAATCCTCGCTTCTCTTATTATAATATATTTTTTATTGTTATAAAAAAGTTTTAAATACTTATTCCGTAATGATATCGTGGATTAAAATAGGTTCTTTTGGCGTATCTCCGATGAAAATATTTTGATAAAGTAATTTTTCCACCGCATCAATTTCCTTGGAATTTGAACAAATGGTTAATAAGGATTCCCCTTCAGCTACTTTATCCCCAATTTTCTTGTGGAGCTTGATGCCTACTGCGTGGTCAATATCGTCCTCTTTCGTTTTGCGTCCTGCACCTAACAGCATGGCTGCAATTCCGATTTCATTGGCTACTAGTTTGGTTACATAACCAGACGTTTTCGCTGGCAGTTCGATCTCGTACTTAGCGGTTAAGATTTTTTCGGTTTGATCAATCACGCTTGTATCGCCGCCTTGATCTTTGACCATCTCACGGAATTTTTCTAAGGCTTTGCCAGAATGAAGCGCTTCTTCCAGCATTCCTCGAGCTTCTTCCAAGGTTTCTGCTTTCTTCGCTAATACAACCATTTGACTACCTAAGACATAGCACATTTCCGTAAGATCCACTGGGCCATTTCCCTTTAACGTGTCGATCGCTTCAACGATTTCCAAGCTGTTGCCGATTGCTTCACCTAATGGCTCGGACATATCTGAAATAACAGCCATTGTTTGACGACCTGCTAATTTTCCGATGCGTACCATTGTTTTAGCTAAGCGTTTCGCGTCTTCGATATCCTTCATGAAAGCTCCATCGCCAGTCGTTACGTCTAGGACGATCGCATCCGCTCCAGCCGCAATTTTTTTACTCATGATCGAGCTGGCAATCAATGGAATCGAATCAACCGTCGCAGTTACATCACGCAGCGCATAAAGCTTCTTATCTGCTGGAGCCAGATTTCCTGACTGTCCAATGACCGCAACCTTGCTCTTATTCACGATGTCAATAAATTCTTGATCCGATAGTTCGATCTTGAAGCCAGGAATAGATTCAAACTTATCTAGGGTTCCTCCGGTAAAGCCAAGTCCTCTTCCAGACATTTTCGCTACTGGTACACCAACACTTGCCACAAGGGGAGCTAGAACCAATGTCGTTGTATCTCCGACGCCGCCAGTTGAATGCTTGTCCACTTTGATGCCATCGATAGAAGACAAATCAATGATGTCACCTGAATTCGCCATAGCTAAAGTCAGATGAGAGATTTCCTCGTCTGTCATGTCCTGGTAAAAAATAGCCATCAGCAAGGCACTCATTTGATAATCAGGAATGCTTCCGTCCGTGTAGCCCTCAATAATGAAGTCCAGTTCTTCTTTTGACAGGACTTTTCCGTCTCTCTTTTTCTCGATTAAATCTACCATTCTCATAGGTTTTCCTCCAAGCTTCAAAAGATATTATACAATAAAATGGCGAAAGGTAAACCACTTTAGTAAAACAGTTTACTAAATATAGAAGCGCTTTCTGTTAGCGCTAACATCGTTACTATAACGGGTACTCAACCCGTTGTCAACCCTCATTTACATTCTTCACACTCTCACGAATAATTAATTTAGTTTGGAAGATTTTATTCGGGATTCGCTGAGAAGGAAAATTAATAGCATCGACTAAAAATTTCGCTGCAGAAAAACCGATTTCGGTACTTGGCTGAAAGACCGTTGTCAATGGTGGAACCATATACTGACTAACCTCTAATCCGTCAAAACCGACAACTGAAATATCCTCAGGAATCTTTAATCCCGCTTCATAAATCGCTTGATAGCAACCGATCGCCATTTCATCGTTTCCGCAAAAAATAGCGGTAATCTCCTTATTCTTTAATACTTCTTTCGCCGCATGGTAACCACCAGAAATCGTCAATTGCCCTGAACAAATATAGCTTTCCTCAAAAGGCAGCTGATATTCAAAAACTACCTGACGATAGGCCTTCACACGTTCGGTCAATTGATAGTAGCCTTGGCTTTCCTTCAGCATTCCTATGTGTCGATGCCCTTTTTCTACCAGCATCCGCAAGACATCTTGCGCACCAGCATACTCCTCCACCAGCAACTGGCCCCAATCACGGTCATTCAAGCCCCGGTCGATTAAAACGATGGGACGCTTTCGATAGAATTCACTGCCCAGCTTGTGCTCCCCCTCCAGATGGTTCGGAGTCGCTAACAGGATGCCATCTACTGAGCGATGAGACAGTTCATTTAAATAACGTTTTTCTTGTTCAATGTCGTGGCGTGAGTTACACAAAATAATCATATAGCCTAATGGGTTTAAATAACTTTCTACCCCTTCAATCACTTTTGAAAAGAAAAAGTCTGTCACATCCGGCACGATCATGCCGATTGTTTTTGAATGACGATTGATCAAATTCGCCGCAAAAAAATCTGGCTTATATTGATACTCATCCACGATCGCCAAGACCTTCTGCCGCGTCTGCTCACTGAAGCGACTGCCCTTATTATTCAAGATTTGCGAGACGGTTGTTACCGAAACACCCGCCATTTCAGCGATTTCCTTAATGGTGATCTTCATCATGGACCTTCTCTCTATGTTTTTTTTAAGTGTAGCAAAGGAAAATTTAGAAAGAAAGTATTTTTCTTCAAAAGGTAAGACTTCTTACTTGCTCTACAGAAAAAAGAGCGTAAATTAAAGACTATAAAGAGTGCCAAGGCAGGTGAGAAAAATGCTTGATGTGATAGGAGCCGTTAAAAATTTACAATGGACAACCGAACACCACTATCTACACATAAAAAATCAACACGACTTCATGCGTGCTTGGGCCGTTCAGTTTGAATTAGCTTATACGGATTTTCGTATCATCCAGATAGCGCTGCAATTAGATGGTCAAATGGACTTGCTTCAACGCTTTACCAAAGCCTACGATGCGGTCTACCAATATGAATACGCCTTTGTAAAAGGTGGTTTAGCCGAATTCAATCAAGAATTCGGCGACCAAATAGATGACTATGAGGCAGCGCAACAAAATTTGTTAGCTATTTTAGCTGAATTGATGACGCAACAGCCCAAACCAACCAAAGAAAATGACTTGATTTAATAGAAGCCGTTTGCGAATCTCATTTATTTAAAAAGGAGCGCAACACTATGATCAAAGATTACGTGTACGATGAAAAAAATCAATTAACCTTAGACATTTATGAACCAAATAAAATAGAAGCCGCCATTATTTTGATCCACGGCGGCGGCTGGTTTCGCGGAGACAAAAGTAAAGAAACTGCTTTGGCAGAACGATTGACCACTGATGGCTTTCTTGTTGTCGCACCGAACTATCGTTTAGCACCCGATCATCTCTTTCCAGCGGCAATGGATGATTTACTGAAGGTCTATGATTGGTTGGCAGCTAGTGACTATCCGGTAAAGGGGGAAATTACCGCCCTTGGTTCTTCAGCCGGCGGCAATTTATCTATTGAATTGGCCTTACAAAAGGGTATTCCAGCAGCTTCTTGGTCTGGGATCATCGACCTCTATGATTGGGTACAGCAGCACCCAAAGGTTGTTCCAGCAATGAACCAAAAACCCGATTTTGATAAACAAGCCAGTGGAAAAATCGACCAAGACGGCGCAAACGACGCCTTTTATAAATGGTTCATCTTAAATTACGTCGGTCAGGATATGGAACGGCTGAAGCAGGCCGATCCATTGGCTCGCGTCTCAAATAACAGCGGGCCACTTTTTATCGCCAACTCACTAAATGAATTGGTTCCATTATCAGGGGTCTATAAATTACAAGCGGCCCTGGCTGAAAAAGGCATCCCTAGCGAAAATAAACTAATCAAAGGGACTATCCACGGAGAAGGCTACGCAGAGATTGCTTACC
>OKVX01000433.1_pt1 | contig 21981 bp, 20 predicted proteins | sample 1606941 | NCBI WGS metagenome assembly OKVX01 (sample SAMN03281016, study PRJEB24777) | human gut metagenome | isolation source: fecal sample PR161 from 1 month old female Malay infant, caesarean... | reverse complement strand
AATCGGCCCAGATCCGCGAAATTTTAATCAGCGAGTCAGCTTGGGAAGAAATGACCTGCTTATTCGCACCTTCCCTAGATGAGTGGGCTGATGAGTTAGCACTTATTAATGCTAGCCGAAATAAGCTAGAAAAAAGATTGCGCGGGCTCTCGCTGAATTTTATAAAATTTTCTTGCCTCCAAGATAAGTCAAAAGGAGCCCCTTCAGCTCGTATACAAAAATGTATTGAAAGACATCGTGTTGATAAGCTAAAGCATCTTCCGGCTGATGACTTGATTGAGAAACTTCTTTGGTCAGAGCTCATACGATTAATAGAAAAAGAATGGGATCTTTTTTCTTCTATTTTTAATGATCTTCGCTTATTAAAAGAGCATGCGGAATTAGTAAATGATCGTCCTGATACTCATGCGAAAGATGCTGATGGAGCAGATATAGCCCACTATAGAAGATCGCTTCGTTGGCTTGAAGATGCTGTTCAGCGTGCAAGTGCTTAATAATTCTTTTTATCAGTAGGATTTACATCAGTACCGGTTCTGAGCTGAAGTGGGCCTTAACCGGTCAATGCCTGACACGAAGAAACTTTATTCCCAACGGAATTCCATAGTTGTAAAATTTTTTTCTTAGTTTTTGTTGTCCACTTCAAGTGCATTTGGGCTAAGAAAAATTTAAGCCAGATGTAATCTGACAGGTACTTGTATAAATAACCGGTAACTGTCAGCTCAGGTCTAAGCTATTACATGTGATTCAATTTGTTGTAGCGTTGCTGATAATGGAAGGTTGCGTGATGCATCGCCTTTATTTGCCAAAAGTGCAGCTATTGGAAGATATAATTATCATTGATGTCCTTTTTAGGATAATCAGAAATCCTGAAGCGCCTTTTGACAAAAAATACAGATTTGGTAGGGATGGAATAGTTATTCTGGTAGAACGAAATACAATAAACTCAAAAATACACCAATGCTAAAAATATGACGAAAAAGAGAATTTCTTACCAATTCATCTAGGCACGTTCCACTCCAGGTGCCATTTCCCCAGCCTAATTGAAATAATGTAGACCATGAAATTAAAATAATACCTAAAGCGCTGATACTATTTTTCCATGATAGATGGGGTGTTATTTTTAATTCTCCTGTATAAAAACCAATGCCTGCTATTAAAATAATAATGCTAAAAATATAGATTGTTGTCTTGAGTAACAAAGTTCGTAATTCTTTTAGCCTCTGGGGATGAGAGTAGGTATGATTTTTTAGATCAAGACTGTAATTTCCTTGTTCGAGCTTCCGTTGATACTCTTGTTTCTCAAGCTCAAATGCCATCGAGTTTTCGGCTGCGGATAATACAAATCGTTTGGTGTTAGTGATTAAATACCACATGCCTTTATAAACATTCTGCTTTTTAGGGAACTCATTTCCTAGATTCATTTTTTATCTTTTTTATGTTAAACCATCCTTAGGCGGCATTATATCGTCTAAGGATGGCTCTCGTCATTATTCCAAAATAGCCATTATACAGATAAACTATTAGTCATCATAAAATCAGCCATTAGTCCAGAAATTGACCGACTTAACTCAATTTCATCATGGGGGATAAGAGCATATTGCCACGATTTCCCATTAAGTTTTTCAGCATTTTGATTTGCAAATTCGCACCAACGGATAGCCGCTCGCGTTTTGGCCTGAACTTCTGGCGCGTCGATTTCTGTCGCTTTTTTCGGTTCAATCAAGCAATAGCTATTGTCCATTTCGACAACAAAATCAGGTTCATAGTTCTTGCCATTAGCATATTCGATGCGAAACTGACCTGGACGAGGTTTCATCCAACGAATTACTGAAGGATCATTCTCCAGTATTTGTGCAAGACGAAGCTCCCCATCTACAGAGTCGAATTTCTGGTAAGGATAACAGCATTTAGTAAAGCCAGTGAAAATCATCTGGCGGACTTTATTTTTTTCTCCACCCGGAATAGCTACACGGAAGTCTCTTGGTTTTTCGTTTCCGGCAAAATTGAATGTTGCCGGGTGTATCACGTCAAAGCCCTGAGTTATGCGCCCGGTATAGCCAGTTGGTGTTGTCCACATATTTTGTTTGATTTGCACCCATATAAATTCTGCCAACTGCCTACCTGCATTTTTCAGAACGGATTCTGCATCCTCCTCCGGCTGATAACTGCACAAATGGTTCACCATCTGTCCGGCCAGTTTGTAAAGCATGTCGGCATGTTCGTCGTAATCAATTTCATCATGGTCGAGCAGATAACGAATGAGATAGTTTTCTAGCCGCTCTTCCGCTTCTCCACCTTCCTGCCAACTGATTGTCCGCTGTTCGTTATTTTCTAGATGCGTGAGTAAGAGCTCTTTACTGCCGGGTTTGAGCGCAATGCGATCCAATCCGGAAAGGTTGAAATCATTAAACCCGTAATTGACTTCACGTTCTGGCAAAACCACGATTCTAGGAATATCGATAGTATATTCCATCAGTTTTTCGGTGATTGTCCCGACCAACGCCTGAACTTCCGTATCCTCCATTGAAAGGAAACTTGGCTGTTTAACTTGCTCTTCAATCATTTCCGTCAAATCGAGTTGATCTGAAGACGATGAGATTTGATGTTGAGTGACTTCCCATTCACGCAAGGCTTGTTGTACCCGTCGAGTTACGTTTGCTTTCACCTCTGGCGTGCTGAGTTGCTGACTGCTGGTTAACCGTTTAGCTTCTTCTGATACCACTTTGAACGTAAGTTCGGCAACTTTACGTTCTGTTTCCGTATTGATTACCGGTTTTGATATGGAGTTTGTCTGATATATTGCTTGAGGTTCACAAGCCTGCAACCCATCATTATCGATGACTTGATTTCCCAACAGGAATTCAGCCATTGATGGTACGATAATTTGCTGGGGTTTTACTTCTGGTATACCGTTTTCATCATCATCCAGCCCGATATACAGAACCTTCTTGATAATCGAGTCATCGTTATTGGCACGATCGATAATCTCCTGAAACCGGTCATGGGCAATAATCGTCAGGCGATCGACGGCTTCGACGCCGGTTCTTTTGCCGTAGGGAAGGCGCAGTCCTCGGCCTATGGTCTGCTCAGTCAGGATTTCAGAGGCAGAAGCACGTAATGGAACGATAGTGTACAGATTTGTAACGTCCCATCCCTCTTTTAACTTATTGACATGAATGACGATTTCAGTGTCTTTGTCATGCTCAACGGCCAAAAGGCGCTGCATAGTTTCTTCTGACTCTTCGCCTGACTGGTTAGAGTGAACGGTTATTACTTTGCCTTTGTAAGCGCCATTGAAGAAATCGTCGTGTTCAATGCGTACTTTTAGTCTGTCTGCATGATCGGTATCCTGCGCAACGACTAGCATAAAAGGTTTGACCAGTTTGTTACCGGTGTTGTTGGCGAAGCTGGTTAGTTCCGTTTTCACATATTCATGATGGTGGATTCCATCTTCCAGCTTTATTTTTTCCAACTGCTCTTCAGAGTAGTTGGCAGCACGGAAGTCTTTGCGCGTGGCAACAGCTGGAATTTTGACGTATCCGTCTTTTAGTGCACGTGAAAGGGGATAGTGATAAATAATATTTTTAAAATCACGTGGGTTTGCGCCCACGGTTTTCGGCGTGGCAGTTAATTCAATCCCCAACACTGGATTCAGATCGTTAAGTGCCTGTGCGCCCGCGCTGGCATAGTAACGATGGGCTTCATCCATCAAAATAACTAAATCGGGAAGGTTTGCAAGATAGCTAAAATAGGATTCTCCGACGTATTCCTGAATACGTCGAATTTTAGCGACCTTGGATTTAGCAGCACCTTTGGCATTTTCCAGTGCATTGATTTTGGAAATATTGAAGATATTAATGTGCGGGGCGGTTTCGCCGCCAAAAAGATCACCAGTTTTGCTTTCAGCAATCGCATAATCCAGACGAACGCCTCGCCCTTCCTGATAGTCATCACCAGTAATTAGTACCGGTGGTGTTTGTGCCAGTTCAGGAATGCCCTGAAAAACATACTTTGGCGATCCGGGTAAAAAATCCATCTTGAGTTTTTCATAGATGGTTAAGTTTGGAGCTAGTACGAAGAAGTGACGACTACGCCCGGTTAAATATAACCATGCAATCATCGCCCCCATTAAGCGAGTTTTACCTACACCCGTAGCCAGTGCAAAGCATAGCGAAGGGAAGGTACGTTCAAATCCTTTCACTGTGGGATACTGTTGACGTAGCAATTCAATCCATCGATTAAGATCGGGATCTTTACTGAGACCGAACTGCTCGAGTACGTCGCATAAGATCCGCAATGATTCATCCTGAGGATCGCGTAGTGACAGTCGTGCGCTAATCCGATTGGCAATATTTATGGCGTTGCTTTGGCTCATAATAGTTCTTCGCCTTCAGTATCTTCGTCGTATTCAATATCGTCAGGTTGTTCTGTATCAGAGAGTACATTTAGCGTAAAGCTATAGTCGTCTTGATCCCATTCGCATTTACTCAGAATGGCACGAGGAATTTTTACTAATGTCAGATTAGGAAAGTCTGCCCCTTCGGTCATAAAGGCTTTACAGCAGATCAACAATGTGCGTTCAGTTCCCACCTCTTCACTTATAACTTTGAGTTGTTCATAAGCCAAAGAACCGGTAGTGACGTAGATGTAATCAGCTTCTGTACTGTAACCATGATTCCAGTATTGAGTCTGACTTGGTGCGTAGGTAAAATTCATATGCTTACACATGGCTTCTGCAAGCATTTCAGCATTGTATTCTTTGTTGATCACCCAATTGCCCCAGCTATCCTTTTTGAGTAATGAAGGGGCAAGACGTAGATAGCGGAAACCACCACCGCCCTTCCAGTCTACAGATTTAGAAATACCGCCCTGGTCTTCACCATTGACTACTTTTCTGAGGCGCGGGGCTATATGAGTATGGCAATGCTCTCCAAGCTCTATCATAATCCAACGTCTTTTCAACTTATGAGCTGTAGCTCCCGTTGTACCTGACCCCCCAAATGAATCAAGAACTAAATCGCCAGGTTTAGTGGAAATTTCGATTATTCTCTTTAATAGCTGCTCAGGTTTTTTTCCTCTAGGGAACTTGACTCCGCCTTCGTTAGCTATATCAGCTTTTGGGATATCCTCATGTCGCCAAAAATTGGTTAAATTAGAATGTTTTACTATTCCTTCCGGTTCTAATGTCGCTGTGTCTTTTAACCATGAAAAAAGCTCAGCATTCAGATAAAAAAGTTCTGTTAGCTGATCTTGATACTTCCCTCTACTAGGCGTGTACTCTACTGAATATAGTTTTGACTTATCCATGCCATCAACAAGATCTCTTTGGAAAGAGTTTTCCTTTTGTATCTGGTTAGTTCTGAACAATGTCTCAAAATTATCTGCCAACGCTAGGTCTATTTCAGTTTTTCTTTTATCATAATCTTTTAAAGATATTGTCTGAACTTCAAACTCATCATATTCGTAGACTCGAACTGGTTTTCCATTTGATTTTGAAATAAACTCCCTTACTAATCTTTTACCTTTAAAAGATTTGAGTGACTTATTATATCTTTTAATAGTCTTTAAATCTAATGGGATGGAGTTCTTAATTTCATGCTGAGAGATAATAGATTTTTTGTACAGCAAAATATGTTCAGAGGTATCAACAATAAAACCTCCCTGACCTATGCCAGCAGCAGAAGATCTCTCGTAAGATATATGGGAAACAAAATGTTCCCTTCCAAAAACCTCATCTAAAACAACTTTCAAATAATGAACTTCAGAATCATCTAAATGAATCCAAAAAAGACCGTCTTCAGACAGAAGACTATAAAGAATCTCTAAGCGTTGCCTCATCAAGGTTAACCATAAAGAATGCTCTAGGCCATCGTCATATAATTCAAAAGCTTGTCCTGTATTGAAGGGAGGGTCGATATAGATACATTTGACCTTACCTGCATACTTCTGCTCCAGAGCCTTCAGTGCCAACAGGTTATCACCATGTATTAGCAGATTTTCACTATCTGCATCACCATAAGATAATGACTTGTCTTCAAGCAGAATACGTGGCTCTAAACGAGGACGCTTATGCTTACCAATCCAGTTAAGTTCTAATTTTTGCTTCGTTGACATAATCTATTTTTATCCAATACGTGCTCGCGCGCGTTCCTGTTCACGGATCTGCGCCTGAATTTGTGTATAAAGCTGCGCCTGTTCGTTATCGCGATCGGTTGCGGTCACTACCAGTGCGTAAGGCTCCTGCTCGCTGCTGAAGGCTTCGCCCCAATCTCTGTCTTGACGGGTTACAACGATAAACCATTTTTCATCTGGGTTACGTTGGCGGAAAGTCCACACCGACGATTGTACCGTGCCGCGTTCCCGCTGTTGGGCTGATACAACACGATTAGTTTGGGCATCATCGGAGCGGGTTTCCGTTTCACTCTGTGTCTGGTGATTAAAACTGGCCTGTACTTCGTCAAGCGAGCGGCCTTTAACCAGCCGGAAACTGATCCTTGTGGCGGTATAATCCATCCGGGTTGTACGTACAGCAGGTGAGTAAGCCAGTGTCACGCGGATTTCACGGGTTGATCGCTGCGATCTTAAAAAAGAAGCCGGGAAGGGCAGTTCAAAAAACTGATGAGCGTTATTTTCTATCTGCTCTTCACATCGCATGACCACCACATATTCTGAAGAGCGGTATAAAGCATCTTCATCGATGATGCCGTAACCCGTTACCTCACGTTCTATCTCGCGGTTTCTCGTTGTAGGTGCGTTTTTATAACTTTCTCGCATCGCCTGCGGGAAAGCCTGCGTCATCGCCTGAGGGACAGATGCATGATTAACCAGCATTGCCCGTAACATACTGGCGGACATATCCGGGTATTCGTTTAACAGGCGTCCTGCCAGATGCGTAATATACGGTGCGGCGAAGCTGGTACCGCTGAGCTCCTTAAACAAGGTAGCGCCCTGAAACTGGTGATGGCAACTTAATACACCCAAACCACGCATATGCGCCTGCCATTGCCCTTGCCGCACATTGGAAGCGACACTGCCACCGTGTGCCATAACGTCGGGTTTAAACGCCCCTTTTATTGATGGTCCATGTCGGGTAAAAGGTGAAGGTTGATTTTCTGTTGCCGGGCAGAGATGCTGAATATCCTCAGGTCTTCGTTGTGCATCGTGCGTTGCGTTATGCCTGGCGATGCTGCCCACTGTCAGTACATTGAGTGCAGGAGCTGGATCGATGATAACGCTTGCCTCATGCAACAGGTAATCAGGATACTCATCCCGCCAGCTGCTTTGCGGTACCGGAGGCTCGTCACTACCAGCGAAGTTTCCTGCAGAAACGACAAAGAGTACATTGTACTGCCTTGACAACGTATCTAATAAATACGCTATACCGCGGATATGTTTGCCGTCGTAGGGAGCATTAGCGTTTCCCAATGACAGGTTGAAAATGCGGCAGCCGAGACCGGTAAAATATGCAACAGCGGCTGCAAGCGTAGCTTCAATAGTTTCGGCATTAAATTCAGCCTGCTCGTTCAGTACTTTTCCATTATACAGCCATAGTTGAGGCTGCCAGAAATTGCTCTGGTTACAAGCTTCAACATCACCATACAGCGCAATACTGGCAACGGCAGTGCCATGCCCCTGTTCATCAAACGCATCTTGATCGGGAATAAAGCTGGCGCTTTCAGCAATGGCAGCGCTTAACAAAGGATGGTTGGTATTAATACCACTATCCAGAATACATATCCTGGTCGCATTTTCCGCTGGCGAGCTCAGGCGAGCTGGAAGTGTATTGATGTCCCGGTTAATTTGTTGATAGCTAATGCCACTAGAGGGTGGCAAATCAATAAACCTAACGTCCCGATGAGCTAATAGGTGTTCCGCTTGCGCGAGTGAAACCTCGACCCGGTACATTAACAGGCTGTCCAGATTGACTTTATCCTGCCTGGAAATATCCTGCTCCTGTAACCAGTGCTCAAAACGTGTATACAGATCGATACGTTTGGGATGATGCGCAACTTCGATAGGCCAGAGCTCTACATCCAGTTTAAAGCGTTCCGCTACAGGAAAACCATAACGCCGAAGAGCCCAGCTTTTGCGATCTTCCGCCGACCAGCCCTCAATACCGTCAAGCGCCTCCAGGATCTGTTTGTAGGTTAGTTCTGTATTATCTAGACCGAGGGATGACAGATGTTCTGCAAATGTAGCCAGCCCTTGCTCGTCACTAAAGACTACGCAAACTTGTTTATTTTCCTGACTGACAAACTCTACGCCATGATGTATCAATGCCGAAAAGTTCATCGTGCCGCTGTAGTTCAACTTGAGTATATATCGACCATCAGCGGCGCTGCCTGGTACCTGCGTCAGCATCGGGCGCAGAGTCTGGAGCTGGTTCAATAACATTTGCCCATGCTGACGTAAATCGCCTCTGCGAATACGAGGCATATTGACTCTGCGGGTCCGTCGGTCATTCTGAAGAGGGGCTTTGGAAATATTTAGATGCTGATAATTCGCCGTCATGGCAGTCCCTTATCGGTGAATTCTGGCGTTCTCTCGCTGCATCGCGTTTTTTAAATCTTTCAGCGTCAGGAATTCCTGATGACGCAGGATCATGTGTTTAGTGGCTCGGCGAACGATGCGTTCGATATCTGCACCACTTTTGCCATGAAGCAAGGATAACAACTCATTATCGTCCAGTTCAAACTGTCGGCGAATGCCGCGTAGCTTTAACGCCAGCAACTCGCGTAACTGCGTCTGATCTGGCAGAGGAAATTCAATCACTTCATCGAAACGACGCCAAATGGCGCTGTCCAAAATATGTTCATGGTTGGTGGCCGCCAGAATTAGACTTTTGCCCTGATAAGCATCCATCATTTGCAGTACAGCATTGACGACCCTGCGTAATTCGCCGTGTTCTCCGCTGTCGCCGCGTTCTTTACCTATTGCATCAAATTCATCGAACAAGACCACCAGCGGATGTTGGGCAATAAAATCAAAAATTTTACGCAGATTTGCGGCTGTTTCACCCAGAAATGAGGATACCAATACATCAAGGCGGACAATTGCCAGCGGCATGTCCAGCTCAAAGGCAATGACCTCCGCTGCCAGCGTTTTACCGCAGCCTGGTGGCCCGAAGAACATGATTTTACTGGCTGCTTTCATCCCATAGCTATGCAATACATCGCTACGCCGGTGCTCTTCAAGGAGCTCATCGATCACTGTAGCACTGGTAGCTGGAAGGATCATTTCATCGAGGCTGCGCTGCGGCTGCCGTAGATCCAACAGTGGCAGCCCCCTTTCTTTGTCTACCGGTGCCGGAGGCAACGTAGTTGAACGCGAAGCCTGAACAATGTGATCGCCATAAAGAATATGCTCCAGATCGTTAGCCAGAAGATGGTGCTGTTTCTGACGTTCCTCATCAATAATGGCTTCTGAAACGCGACGGAACGTAGCAGTGTCGCCCGTCGCGCCCGCTTTTATCAGCTGTCTTAATACTTTACCGTTAGCCATGATTGACTCCTGAAACAACAAAACTTCATGCGGAAGGTGAATTCAATGTCCAGCTCACCGCAAATAATTGACTGGACGTTATCTCTGTCGCCAGCTTTTGTTCAACCTCTTCCAGCAGGCGGTCTTCTTCCTGCTCAATTTTTTTCTTTTCATCATGATACTGCAACATGATGTTGTCCCGCTCGCGTTCTAGTGCCTTTAGCGAGCGTTTAGCTTCCATCTTCTCTTTCAGCGAAGGAAGTTGGCGGGCGGTTTTACGCGCTTCTTTAATTTCTGCATCTAACTGTTTGATGCGTAGATCCAGCGCGATGCGACGATCTTCTGACCAGCGTTCAAGTTTTTCTACTTCTTCATTGTAATAAAGTTCGTTATCACGTTCGACCTGCTGGATAAAAGAATTCCGTAAAACCTCACATTGTGCGGTTAAAGTGGGTAACACAGGCTGTTCTTCGATTGATGTTACCTCTGACAACGGCAAGCGAAGCAGACGGGATGCGGTTTCTTCCGCCACTACCTCACCATTTTCCGTTACGGCAGCGACAAGTAGCTGCTCTCGTTGTTGTTCTTGATTTCCGATACTGACTTTTGCTAGTAACAACTGCCCTGATTGTTGGCAAAGCAATTTTACATCAGCCAATTGTCCTGCCTTGGGTTGGTAGATGAAATGGAGTTTCTGACAAACTGGCAATGTGGAAAGGTCTTTTCCCTCATGTAGGGCCTCATCAATCAGTTGCTTTCCGTATCCCTGATTAGGTCGGAAAAATTCTGCATCCTTTTCATCCGCAACAGGCCAGCTAACGTCATAATACTTTCCCGAGGAACGAAAACCAGTTTCAGAGTGCTGGAAATCGCTATTGTCACTTAGAAACATTTCCGCTAGCAGCAGCAGATTTTCCTGATAAACGTTTAACTGTGCGAGGGTCGTTGTGCGTCGAGTTTTTAGATTTCGGACGACATCTACATCGAAATGTTCAAATAAGGAACGCCGGGTTTCATTCTCCCGGTTTTCCAGCTGCTCTTTGAGTTCATCCTGGAGCTGATTAAACTCCTGTTCTATTTGCTCGTCGGAGCGGCAGTGCTGGTAAATCTCATGGATACGCCGTTCAATATCAACGCCCGACTCTATCGATCCCAGAATATCATCGGATGCACCAAACACGCCTTCAAAAAGCTGGAACTTCTGGCTCAATAGTTCAAAGACACGCTGATCGGCCCGGTTGCCTTTATTAATGAAATTGACCACTACAACATCGTGCTTTTGTCCGTAACGGTGAACACGCCCGATACGTTGCTCAACCCGCTGCGGGTTCCAAGGTAAGTCATAATTGATTAACAAAGAGCAGAACTGAAGGTTGATACCTTCTGCACCGGCCTCGGTACATATCATCAGAGTGCCTTCGTCCCTAAATTTTTCGACCAGCGCCGCCTTCATGTCCGCCGTACGCGAACCGGAAACCCGGCCAGAGTTTTGATGCTTCTCCAACCAGTCACTATAAATCTTGCGAGACGCCGCATCGCTGTTACTGCCGTTGAGCAACACGACTTCGCCTTCATACCCATTGTCTGAAAGCAGTTGCGCTAGCCAGGTTTGGGTGCGCACGGACTCGGTAAAAATGACCGCTTTACGCAATCCACCCAGTTCTACTGTGAATTTGAAAGCCCGACTAAGAACGCTTAACAATGCCTCCGCCTTGGCGTTTTTAGTTATAGATGCCGCTAGCGTTTTATAACTTTTTAACTGATCGATTTCTGCCTGTAGAGCCCGAGGATCGATGGTATCTTCATCCTCGATACCTTCTTCATCACTGTAATCATCATAATTTTCATAATCAGTCAGGGCATCTAAGACCGGCATTTTATTTTCTAGACGATGAATCATAGTCTCCAGCGTTCCCTGAATCGCAGTGGACGATGAGGCCAGAATTTTGCGAATGACTAATGTTACTAGATGACGTGCACCACTTTTGATTGCCAGTAGATCGTCTTGCTGCAAATAAGAGGAAACCTGTTTATAGAGAGCTTCTTCTTCATCCGTCGGGCGAAAATCTTCGGTTATTGAATGACGGCGGGTAAAACTGATACCACCTTCCTGCTGAACCTGTCGGCGAAGCGTACGGTTACAGATCTTATTCAGACGTACCCTTAATAACGCTAATTCTGCATCGTCAATATTCTGCCGAGAATAACGGGCCTTAAACGAAGCCAAATCGCCGAAGAAATGTGGGTCAATAACGGAAACCAGACCATAAAGCTCAAGGATACTATTTTGAAGCGGCGTAGCGGAGAGCAGAATTTTTTTCCTGCCAGATAGTGCACTACTGAGTTTTTTGGCCGTTTTAGCGCCATCGCTCTTGTAGATATTTCGCAGTTTATGGGCTTCATCCATGACGACCAGATCCCATGGGATACGGGCCAATTCATGTTCTTTACGGGAAGCGAATTCGTATGAACAAATACATATCGCAGCCTCCCCAGTTGCGTTTTCAATGTCAAATGGATTACCACATCCCTCTTTGATCATTTGATTGAAGCTTTTTGCTTCGATAATCCGCGAAGGTAATGAAAATTTCTCTTCAAGTTCCTGACTCCACTGCTTACGCAGCGTGGCTGGAGCAATAAGCAATAATTTCCGGCGTCGTTCTGCCCACTTTTGCGCCAAAATCAGGCTGGCCTCAATGGTTTTCCCCAGCCCGACCTCATCGGCTAGGATAACGCCACTAGATAAAGGAGACGCTAGTGCAAACATCGCTGCTTCTACCTGATGGGGGTTCATATCAACCCGCGCGCTGGCGATGGTCTGTGTAAGTGAGTCCTCGGCTTTGCCGCTTAACGTTAACCACTGTGCCAGATAGAGACGCTGATGATTTGAATACATTTTTATACCATTCAGATAGGACGGGATAAGATAGATATCTTATTTTACTTTCACGAGTACAAGAGTTCTAGCTATTGCGTTGTTCCTGCTGTGAGCCTGCGTGCAGAATTAGACCACATCAACATTGGGTGCAGTTCCAGACACTGACTTCTGTACTGGCGGCATGCCCAACGGTGATGTAATGATCCCGTTGGTGGTGATAAAGTATTTCTATATTTTCATCATGCTGCATCTGTTGGTTGGCTGAAGTCTCCGGTGCTACAGGTCAGACAATAGCGTTCACCATAGTAATCGATCGCACATTGTGAGCAGTGCCAATCGGCTTTACTGGCCCTGGGAGCGGCATTGCAGTGGATGAGTTGCAGGCGTCTAACAAGGTGCATTTCACCCGCATCCGGATTGGCATAGGGACAATGCTGTCGACCATTGCTGGTGAGACCCGTTTCGGTGTGTTCGAACCACGGGCGTTCGGTGTCGTATTCAGGATGGTATTGCATTGTGCTGTTGCACAGATGGCAGGTATAGCGATCGTAAGGCGCTGTCTGCGCAGTACGAGCTCCGGTCAGGCGACCGTTACCGTCGAGAGCAATAAAGGATTTAGCAAACATAGTCATGTTCCTGCAGGCAGGCGTAAGCCGTCCTTGAAGGGCAAACAGACGCCATGCGATTGAATGGATTAAGGGGATTGAAAGGGGAACTGCGGAGTGGTTGTCACACTATGAATTGCTGACGTAAAAAACAGACTGACTCAGAAGCCAGTCTTGCGTGGTCGTCCGGTTGCTGGTCGCTCAGGGACCTCATTGCAACCAAACAACGGCAGCCCCTGCTTTTGTTGAACTTTGGCCATATACGCCAGCACCTGCCGGATATTGGCGATACTGCCCGGATCGCTGTAACGCACCGGAATATTGATATTGGCCGTGTAATGCTCTTTAAACTCACATCGGTGATACCAGCCTTCCCGCTCAGTGATATCACTCCAGTGCAAACCTGCTTGTTGAGCCCAGGGATATGTGTTCTGGGTTTTACAGCCATCCAGCCAGAAGACAACGTGAGCGTGGTAGTGGTGATCTTCAGTCCATTCGATAACCCAAAAGAAACCGACCACCGCTTCGAGTTGCATCATATGGTTCATCAGCTTTCGGATATCCCATTCGAGCTGCTGGTGATCCTGCAGGAAATACTTAGCGGTATGATCCTGGTAAAACAGATCTATTCGGAATGCCCGCAGGCAGGAATAGCGCTCTACCAGTTTGTCGATATGGTTGTTCAGGAGTGACTGTAGAAACCAGTCTGGCTCCCATCGTTGATTATTTTGCATAGGATGAGTTTCTTTAGTGCTGGCGAGGGCCAGCCAGTGGAATACACCAGGCCTTCAGGAAGGGCCATGGCTGGGGGAACTGCATGGATTGAGGGATGGTTGTAAAAAGGGAGTGCCTATTAATTATATTAATTAACCTAAATTAATTTTCACTCCCCAATAACCCTCAAATCCCTTGCAGGACTATGGATGAAGCCTAACTCAGTGGTTCAGCTGTCGTCCGCCATGCAAAGCAGACGTACTCGTCCATCAGGCTGGTCAGCGCAGGGTTTTTCGCCTGCCGGTTATTGATCCAGATATCCATCTCTTTGTCTTTTTTGAACCTGAGGTTGTCGGTCCAGTCATCCAGGCAATTACCCAGCATCAAATCGTACCAGCATAGCCAGACCAGCTTCAGACGCAGCTCGCTACCGCTGAACTGCCGAAACAAACTGATGAGTTTATTTGCCACAGGACGCTGTTTTAACCGCACGCACTCAGACAGTAGAATACCCTCCAGCATGGGATGGTGAGCCAGCAGATGCTCCTGGGTAAATAAACTGACGCTCAGGTCTTCATTAACAGTCAGTGGGGCTGCTGCTCTACCATAAATAATCCGGTGCAGGCACTGGGGGACAATAGCAATAACCTCTTCCTCTCCCGGAAACTTAAGGCTGCCAACCGTCAGGGTATGATGGTGGTAGATGTTTTGGTGGCACATACCCGATCTGACCGTCAGCTTCGTAAAATCGGTCAACCAGATCTGGTAATATTTATAAAGCTCTTCGTAACGAGGCTTGTAATCTTTCATGGTTCATATTCCTTCTGGCTTAAATGACAGACAGCAGAAAACCTCCGGAGCAACCGGATAGTTATTATTCTGCTGAGGGTTTAGTCTGGCGGGAGGTTATTTACGGGACTGGTCGACACGTTCCTGAAGCCAGGACTCCACCTCGCTCTTCCGCCATCGGGAGCTTCGCCCCAGCTTGATAGGTTTGGGGAAGGATCCGTCCTTAATAAGCTTGTAAATCCACTTGTCTGTCATCTGCAGCAGGCTGGTAATAAATGCCATGTCAATCAACTGGTCTTCGGTAAGTAAGGGATGCGTGGTCATGATTTGGTATCTCCGGTTAAGAAAGGTAACCCGGATGAGTGATATTTAATTGCGGTCACTGCTCCAGGGCATACCCATGGGGAGATACGTAAAAAAAGCGGGTTATGTTGACCTCTAGGGGTCAACCGGTTCTGAGATGTATTTCGACGCGCTCATGTGCATGACTGTTTTATATTCTTCCGTTACCTCATCTGTTGCCGACATCAATCGCTCAGGTAACCGTCATCCTTCCTCTTTTGTCTTCATGGGCTTATAGTCACCGGACTACCTGTCCTTTGAAAAAGCCCTTCTTACTTTCCCGAAGGTCAGTGAGCAGCTTATCCTGTTGTTTTACATTGAAAACCAGCTAATCCCAAATCACTACACATTACATAAAACATAACTTTCACTACACTTTTTATTACGCAGATATTGACGCAGAAAGCAACGCATTTGACTACGCATTACACACGCATTAACCTACGTAGTGATACCCATTTTAAAATCAATGAAAATGTAATTATGAAAGAACAGCTGACGGACAGAACAGAAAGAGCGTGCCGGTTTTATATCGAATACATGAAGAAAAACATCGAAGGATACCGGGAGCGCACTCCGCTACTCCTCATAACTGATTATAAAAATCAGGAGGTTATGGATATGATCCTGAGAGACCTTAATAATGAATTTAAAAAAACTCATGAGTACAATAAGTTCGTACGGGAAATGAAAAATGGATTATTTTCCAGCATCATCCCGGAGACAAATTTTGAATGGATAAAGGACTATAGCTCCGCTTATTTTGCATGGAATATACTTTCAACCATGGGCCCTAAGGAAATTAATCCACTAGAGGTTGATTTTTACCGTGAACGGACTCCGGTCATTCAGCATAACTTATTGCCTGTTATTCCGGAAACGTATAAGGATGCCCTTTCAGTACTCTACACCTGTTTTGATAGCTGGGATGTCGATTTATTCTTTAAGATCAAAACACTCTCATCATTAAAAAATATCTGGATTCAGCGAAATCGAGAGTTACCAGAACCATTTAAATGGATTGACCTTAAAAACCATAAACAATGTGCATGGGCTTTTAAATATGTTATGGAGCATATCAAACCCGATTACATGCCTTCATTTATGACTGAAATCAGACAACAACAAGTGATTACTTTTCTCACAGCAGTATTGTATTCCTGGCCTGCTCACCCTGACACTCGGCGTCTGATGATTCAACGGATGAAAAAAACATACAACCAGAATTTGTTCCGGGAAAACATTGCTGACAAAAAAGTGATTAACACTTATGTCCAGAAGGACATTAAAGAAAAGCTCGATATGCTGGCAAAGAAAAATGGTCGAAAAATTAACGAAGAGCTGGAAGTTATCATTATGAATGCCTGGCACGATGCCAGATATACAGAAGATAAATAGCATTCACTCCAAATAATTCCAGATAGATATTATCCTCGTGAATCCCCCGCATCCTTTACCGGATCGCGGGTCTTTTTATTTTTCGCGCTGAGATCTCCTTATGCAAAAATCTGACGGCCTTCTGGCCATTGAGAAGCCTCTGGCTTCACTGCCCCATACTCTTCGCAGTCTAATTCTTAAACGCCTTCGTAGTCTCACACAGTACGAGCCGGTTATTGGCATTATGGGCAAAAGTGGGGCAGGCAAATCGTCTCTCTGCAATGCCCTGTTCCAGGGAGAAGTCACGTCGGTCAGCGATGTGGAGGCCTGCACCCGCGATGTGCTGCGCTTCAGGCTCCGCAATGGCAATCACAGCCTGATGATTGTTGATTTACCTGGTGTGGGTGAAAGCGAGCAACGCGATGAAGAATACACTGCACTGTATCGCCGCATCCTACCCGAACTGGATTTAGTGTTATGGGTCATCAAGGCTGATGATCGGGCACTGTCAGTGGATGAACACTTCTATCGCAAGGTGATGCTGGCGTATCAGTACCGGGTTTTGTTCGTGGTTAATCAGGTCGACAAGGCCGAACCCTGTCATGAATGGTGTACCACCGATAGCACGCCTTCACCTGCTCAGCAGTTAACGATTGAGACTAAGAGAATCGCGATGCAGCAGTTGTTCCTGCCGCACCATCCTGTCTGTGTGGTGTCAGCCCGCACAGGGTGGGGCGTGGAAACCCTTGTCGATACTATGATGCATAGCCTGCCTGACCGGGCCACCAGTCCACTGACAACACAACTGCATGGAAGGCTCTGCACCGAGTCGGTAAAAAAGCAGGCACGTGAGCGCTTTGGTCATGCAGTTGATGAAATGATTGGCAATGTGGAGTCATCATCTTTTCTGCCAGCGCCTGTAAGGGCTGTGATTCGAACCGTGCGGGAAGCCGTGGTGACCGTTGCCCGTGCCGTCTGGGACTGGATTTTCTTCTGAAAAACCGCGTATAGCGGACACTTCCTGTCCTTTCTGTGCTCAATTAATGAGCGATTAATGCACCTTCAACGCGTAAAGGCGCATTACAACTGTAATCCTCGCACTGAAAAAATACGCCTTCCCATGTCCATACCCTGTCCGACCCCTTCGTTACACTAATCACTTAATTTTCAGCCTGTTAACGGGATGGAGAAAATCTAATGTCCCAGACTGAGCGTCGCCATGAGCGGCTGGCGGTTCGGCTGTCCCTCATTATCAGCCGCCTTGTTGCTGGCGAAACACTGGATATGGGGCTTCTTGCCGCAGAGTTTGGTGTATCGCTCCGTACCCTCCGCCGGGATTTTCGTGAGCGACTGATGTACCTGGACCTGGAATATCGCGACGGCACCTGTCGTCTGCTTTCAGGTAGCCATCAGCGCGAACTGGCGGTGCTGACTTTTGCTCGTCAGTCAGGTGTGGAGGCCTTGTTTCCTGACATGGATAACCACATGGTCAGCTCACTGCTGAGTGGGCCCGGTGAGTCTCCGTGCCTCATATGGGCAGAATCGGAGTCATTGTCGCCACCCAGACCAGGCATATTTACACGCCTTGTCAGGGCTATATCAGAGCATCGTCGCGTGACGCTGCTGGCTGAAGGTTGTCGTTGCTCAGGGCTTGCACCATACCGCCTCGTACTCTGCGGCGGTCACTGGTATCTGACTGGCGAGCATCATCATCGCGTCGCAGTGTTTCCGCTGAACGATATCCATGCGGTTACCTTGCACCCGGAACTGTTCGTGCCCGACCTTCAGATTCGTAACGTTCTCGCCGAACCGGAATTACTCAGAGCCCTTCCTCATTTTCACGTTTTTCACTCACTGCTCGCCAGAACTGGCGACGGTCTTTTACCTCATAAGGAATCATGATGAAGAAATTACTGATTACAACGGCACTGGCCGTCAGTCTCTGCGCTGGCGCTACCTTTCCGACGTCTGCCGAAACTGTCGTGGGTACCGTCAAATTCTGGCAGTACATGCAGGCGGATGGCTGGAAGTCGGCCGATGGCATGGATAACGACACGCTAAACAATACGCTCTATCAGGCCAGTGTGATTGGCAATTATCCCTGGACCAGGCAATTCCTGCTGCGTCAGCGGGGTGGTGGTGCTTATTTTCTCGCCGATAAGAAAACGCATACTGTGCGCAAGCTGAATCTGAAACCTGCCAGCGGTTATTACTCCGACCTGACATCGGTCTATCAGGGCGAAGACCAGGGGAAAGGATGTTACTTCACTATCATCGATACCCAGTATCAGCTGGAGCTGGCTGACGAACCTCACAGCAACCAGATACTTGCTGCATTCCCGGAAAACTGTGTCAACAAACAGCAGCAGGCTGCCCTGGCGGCGAAGCGTTCTGCCTCAGAGCAGAAACTGCAGCAGTGGGTAGCCCAACAGAGTCTGGCTGAGTTGTGCCGACGAACTGGCAACTGCTGAAGCAACGGAATGGACGAATAATAAGGAATCTGCACCATGAAGAAATTGTATCGACCTGTTCTCACTGTTTTGATGGTTATCGGTGCCATGGGGGTTTCTGGCTGCGACCGCAAGGAAGATGCGGGTGTGAAAACGATAGCCAGTTTTAAGGACCTGACTCCGCCACCGTTCAGCAAGGTTGTCTCGCATAAATCCGATATTGCCCAGGAATGGGTAAAGAAGGATGCTTTCGGCACACCGCAATATACGGTGATGAAAACCAACCAGTCGCCGGAAGGCTGTGAGTCAGGCAATTATTACTACATTGCGGATATGCAGCAGAAAACGGTGCAGCCTCTGATTGCTGCCCTGTGTCTTGCGGACAATATCACCCTGAGCTTCCGGATTGAAACCGACAGCTACACGGGTGAAAAATCGGTGGTGTATTCGCACGATGGCAAGGAAATGGGGAAACTCTATCTGCCGGAGAATCAGGAGAAAAATCCATGAAGGAGCTGAAAGGCGTTATCTCAGTTTTCGCTCTGAGCCTTTGTCTGCTTTCACCGGCTCAGGCCGAAGAACAGCGTTACATCAGCATCCGCAACACAGACATGGTCTGGGTGCCGGGCAATGTCTGCGTGTGGCAGTTTCGCCTGGACAACGGCGGAAGTGGTGAAGGATTCGGGCCTCTGACACTTTCCCTGCGTCTGAAAGATAAAGGGGGAAACACGCTGGCCATGGGGAATATGGCAGTGGCTGCATTTGGCGACAGCGATGCCACTCGCTCTCAGGAAGCCTCGCTGGAGAACGAATGCGTGGAAAACGTTAGCTCCGTCGAAATCATGAAGGCAACAGAAGAGCGTAATGGTTACCAGATTGACCTGCCACTTTCCGTTTTCGACCCGCAGTACTACCGACCTGTACAAGTCACGGTTGTCGGTGGTAAGGCATCTTAGCCGATTCGCCATCTGTTTGATTCAGCCCCTGTCGCTAATGCCACAGGGGCTTTTTATTTTAGGGGGCCTGTATGACTGAACTCACTGAATTGCCTGATGGACCGTTTACTCGCCAGCAGGCAGAGGCGGTTGCGTCTCAATATTCCAACGTTGCTATAGAGGACGACCTGGGGACACATTTCCGTCTGGTTGTCCGTCATGAGCGTTGCATGGTCTGGCGAGCCTGGAACTTTGAGCCGGATGCCGGTTACCGGCTGAACCGGTATATCACTCGTTATGGCATCCGCAAATTTCCTGCATAACCACCACCAGCACATCAACGATACAAACAAAGTCAGGCCACACCTCTTTCGGGAAGTGTGGCCTTTTGTCTTTTTACCCACTGCATAAGGAGTTACCCATGCGATTAGCCAGCCGCTTTGGCCGTATAAACCAGATACGCCGTGACCGGCCTCTGACCTATGAAGAGCTGATGAGTCATGTCCCCAGCGTGTTCGGGAGTGACAAACATGAATCTCGTTCAGACAGGTACACCTACATCCCGACCATCACCATCCTTGAAAGCCTGCAGCGTGAAGGCTTTGAGCCGTTCTTTGCCTGCCAGACGAAGGTTCGGGACCAGAGCAAGCGGGAGCACACCAAACACATGCTTCGCCTGCGTCGTGCCGGTCAACTGTCCGGACATCAGGTGCCGGAAATCATTCTACTTAACAGCCATGACGGCTCATCAAGCTACCAGATGTTGCCGGGGCTATTTCGAGGCGTCTGTACCAATGGTCTGGTCTGCGGCCAGTCATTCGGAGAAGTGCGGGTACCGCATAAAGGCAATGTCGTCGAGAAGGTGATTGAAGGGGCTTACGAAGTGCTCGGTGTGTTTGACCGGGTGGAGGAGAAGCGCGATGCAATGCAGTCACTGGCACTGCCAGAACCAGCCCGGAACGCCCTGGCGAATGCCGCGCTGAAGTATCGCTTTGGTGAAGACCACCAGCCGGTTACGGTATCGCAGTTGCTGACCCCACGTCGCTGGGAGGACTACAGCGATGACCTGTGGACCGTATACCAGCGCGTGCAGGAGAACCTGATGAAAGGAGGTCTGTCAGGGCGAACCGCTCAGGGGAAAAGCAGCCGCACCCGTGCTGTTATCGGCATTGACGGCGATGTGAAACTCAATCGCGCCCTGTGGGTTATGGCAGAAAACATGCTCGAATTTTTCGGGCGTTAAACAACCGTTCCGGCATAAGGAGATAGTTTAATGGATACCCACAACCCTGAGTTTGCTGAGCAGGCAGCAATTACTGCCTCGGTAGTCCCTGACGAGTTACGTATCGGCTTCTGGCCAAAGCGCTTTGGATCTATCCCACAATGGATAACCCTTGAGCCCCAAATATTTGGCTGGATGGATCGTCTGTGCGCTGATTACAGCGGCGGCGTCTGGAGCTTTTACACACTCAGCAACGGCGGCGCATTTATGGCTCCGGAGCCCGACGGTGAGAAGTGGACGTTGTTCAACCCGATGAATGGAAACGATGCGGAGATGAGCGGAGAGGCTGCCGGTATAGCGGCCTGCCTGATGGCATACAGCCACCACGCTTGTCGCACCGAATGTGACGCGATGACTGAGCACTATTATCGCTTACGTGACTACGCGCTAAACCATCCGGAATGCAGCGCCATTATGTATCTAATCGACTGAGGAATACCTGACATGAATACCGTATTATCCCCGGTGTCAACGCAGCCTGAACTCTTTCCACTGGCGATTATGGCCCCGCATGGTTATTTGCTCCCTGCAACCTCCGGATTAACCCCCTATGCCCAACGCACCATTCGCCGCGCTATCAATCTACTAGATAAATATCTGCGTCAGCCCGGCATATCCTTTACCTCCAGTACTGCAGCTCGTGACTGGCTTCGGCTACAGCTGGCCGGACAGGAGCGGGAAGTGTTTATGGTGCTCTATCTCGATAACCAGCATCGTTTACTGGAGAGCGAAACACTATTTGCCGGTTCGGTTAACCATGTCCAGGTCCATCCCCGTGAAGTGGTGAAGTCAGCGCTTCGCTTTAATGCTGCAGCTGTCGTGCTGGTGCATAACCATCCATCCGGTGATCCGGAGCCCAGCCAATGCGATCTCAACATTACGGGCAGGCTTAAAGAAGCGCTGGCACTGGTTGATGTGAACACGCTTGATCATCTGGTTATCGGATCAGATGGCATTGTGTCGTTTGCTGAGCGAGGCTGGATATAAGGGCACTTCAATGAAATCTACTGACTCAGAGAACGATTCATTTCTAAAATGGGGACTGAATCGTTATGTGACACCTTGCTTTGGCGCTCGTCTGGTACAGGAGGGAAACCGGCTGCACTATCTGGCTGACCGGGCCAGTATC
>OKVX01000404.1_pt1 | contig 22750 bp, 19 predicted proteins | sample 1606941 | NCBI WGS metagenome assembly OKVX01 (sample SAMN03281016, study PRJEB24777) | human gut metagenome | isolation source: fecal sample PR161 from 1 month old female Malay infant, caesarean... | reverse complement strand
GGCGACCTGAAAAACATGAATCCAGACGGTAAAGGCCGCGTACGTCTCGACTACGTGATCCCAAGCCGTGGTCTGATCGGCTTCCGTTCAGAGTTCATGACCATGACTTCCGGTACCGGTCTGCTGTACTCCACCTTCAGCCACTACGACGATGTTCGTCCGGGCGAAGTGGGCCAGCGTAACAACGGCGTACTGATCTCTAACGGTCAGGGTAAAGCGGTTGCGTTCGCACTGTTCGGCCTGCAGGATCGCGGTAAGCTGTTCCTCGGCCACGGCGCTGAAGTTTACGAAGGTCAGATTATCGGTATTCACAGCCGTTCTAATGACCTGACGGTAAACTGCCTGACCGGTAAGAAACTGACCAACATGCGTGCGTCCGGTACTGACGAAGCAACGGTTCTGGTTCCACCGATCAAGATGACGCTGGAGCAGGCTCTGGAATTCATCGATGACGACGAACTGGTAGAAGTGACTCCACTGTCTATCCGTATCCGTAAACGTCACCTGACCGAGAACGATCGTAAACGTGCAATGCGCGGTGCGAAAGAAGAGTAATACGGTCAATCCGTTAGCCGGGTAAGCGCATGCGCCGCCCGGCAGTAAAAAGCCGCTGATTGCTCAGCGGCTTTTTTATTAGAACGAATACCGCAATCCCAGGCGAATCCGGTACTGCTCCCGGTTGTAATCATTCCATCTGTCCAGCCACTGCAGTTCAAGATATGGCAGCCAGTTTTTGTCGATCTTGTAGCTGAATTTATTGGTAATTTCCCAGTGATGATCTTTGCCATTTTTGCTGTGGTAATCATTCACCCGCTGGAAAAAGTGCGGTTCAAAGGTATAAAAAAACGCATCCGTCACTTTGAAATTCCAGTAGTTAGCAAACTCGTGCGTATCGTTCTTATCCATCTGCCCGTTATAGTCCGGCGTATCGTAATTGTTATGGTTATAGCGATAGCGGAACGTCAGGTTGAACCCGTCCGTAAATTTATAATTGGTATCTAAATAGACCGCACCACCCGATCCTGCGCTGCTGTCGTTAATCAATCCGCCGGGCTGGAAGGTGAGCTTGTCGGTGGGTTTAAAGAGCGGATACCACCCCTCTATTTCGTTATAGCTGTGCTTAAGCTCATCCCATTTCCCCACGTTATAGGCATTGGTGAACATCAGCCCCGCGCCCATATCGAAGTTATAGCCTGCACGCAGGATCACCTCGTGCAGCTCAGAGGCCGTATTGTATGCTTCGCGGGTTTCGACATAAGCCCCGGCGAATACCGGGCAGGACACAGACGACACGATCAGTACAGTAATGATTCTTTTCATAATTTGTCCATGTATCAGGTACAGAAAGGCCTCCCTCCTGATGAACAGGAAGGACATAGTGGCCGGTTTTATTGTTATAAAGTGACTGCTGACGCTTTATTGTTGGTGGTTATCTCAGGGGTATTCGCGGTTTGTTTTTTCCGTTTTCCAATCTCCTCGATAATAAAGGCGAAGCGCGCTTCGTTGAGTTTATAAAACAGCCCCATGGTTACGGCGGCAACGACGGCCAGGCCGCACGGCCAGAGGAAAATAAGCTGACGCAGACCAAGTAGCGTGCCAGCGCTCTGCACCGCATGGGGAACGTAGCCAATCTGGGTCAGCATGATGCCAGGCAGAAAACCGGCGAGGGCGGCAGAGATTTTGCGCGAGAAGGTATAACCGGTATAAACCGACCCTTCAGCACGAATGCCCGTTTTCCACTCGCCGTAATCAACGGTATCCGGTACCAGCGCCCAGTTCAGGCTGTTCACAAACGCCGTGCCGAAAAAGGCCATGCAGGAAAACAGCACGAACAGCAGGGAACTGGTCCCCCAGAAGAAGTTCAGCACGTCGCCCACCGCCCACAGCGCCAGCCCACCCAGATAAACCGGTTTTTTGCCAAAGCGCTTCACCGCGCCGGGCACCAGAAACACGCCAATCAGAATGCATCCCATGCTGAAAAAGCCCATCCACGACAGCAAATGCAGATCGTTTAGCACGTACTGGGTGTAATAGACCTGAATCGCCAGCTTGATGTTAAACGCGGCAAGGGTACACAGGTTGGCGATACACAACACCAGCAGCGGCGGATTGCGGAAAATCGCGCAGAATGATTTCAGAATGCCGGGCTTATGGTGATCGGGCGTAAGCTCGACGTAGCGTTCTTTCACCCCGCTGTAGCACCACCACATGCAGAACAGGCCGCCGGTAACGAACACCAGCGCGGCCACCAGATAGCCGAGTGAGGGCTGGTGGACGAACAGCGCCTGAATGGGCATAAAGCCGACGGTGCAGAGCAACAGTCCTACCGTTGCGCCGCCCTGACGCCACGCCGCAAGCTGCGCGCGCTCGTTCGGGTTTTTGGTGATGGCCGGGACCATCGCACCGTAGGCGCAGTTCATCAGGCTATAGCAGAGGCCAAACATCATGAAGAGCACGGTGGCGAGCGCCGTTTTCACCGTCAGGCTAAAGTCGTTGGCCATAAACTGCGCCGTCGCGACCAGCGCCACCGGGACGGAGGCATAAAGAATGAATGGCCGGAATTTTCCCTTCGCGCCGATGTTACGCCGGGAGTCCAGCAGCACGCCGGTCAGCATGTCGGTGAACGCGGTAAAAAACTTCGCTACCAGGAAAATAATGCCGCCATAGAAGGCGGGCATGCCCAGTTCGTCGGTGTAAAACTTCAGCAGATACAGCGTGCCAATACACAGCATCAGATTCGAGCCAAAATCGCCCATCCCGTAGGCGCACTTCTCTCGCAGGCTCAATTTCAGGGTTAACGGATCAGTGTTATATGTCATGGTCGATCCTCAGAGCGCCCGCAGGGCGCTCTATCTCGTCATTTATGCCGTACGTTTACGCAGTTCGATCTCTTCGACGATGCGCACATACATCTTCTCGTTGAGATTGTAGAAACAGCCCATCGCCACAATGGTGATGACCGCCAGCAGGCTCGGATAGATAAAAATCAGCTGCCGCAGTCCTTCAACCGTTCCGGCGGATTGCACCACGTTGGGCACATAGCCAATTTGCGTGAGCATGATCCCCGGGAAGAAACCCGCCAGTGCCTGGGATACCTTCCTGAAGAAGGTAAAGCCGGTGTAAACCGTTCCTTCAGATCGCACGCCGGTGCGCCACTCGCCGTATTCCACGGTATCGGATACCAGCGCCCAGTTCAGGCTGTTCACGAACGCGGAGCCGAAGAAGGCCAGGCAGGAGAACGCCACAAAGCTCACCGAGCCGCCGCCTAAGAAGTAGTTGAGCAGATCGCCCGCCACCCAAACCATCAGCCCGCCGATATAGACTTTTTTCTTGCCGAAGCGCCGCACCGCGCCGGGCATCATAAAGACGCCGATAAAAATACAGCCCATGCTGAAGAAACCCATGTAAGACAGCAGGATCGGGTCGTTCAGCACGTACTGCGTGTAGTAAACCTGGATGGCGAGTTTGACGTTAAAGGCACCCAGCGTGCAGAGGTTGGCGATGCACAGGATAAACAGCGGACGGTTTCCGGCAATGGCGCGAAACGACTGCAACAGCCCCGGTTTTTGCGCCGGATGAGCAGGCTGCGTCTCGACGTAACGCTCGGTCACGCCCTTGTAGCACCACCACATAAAGAACAGCCCGAACAGCGAGAAAAGCGTGGCGGCAAAGATATAGCCAAGCTGATCGTTGCCCTCAATCAGGTTCATTACCGGGACAAAACCGACGGTACAGAGCAGCAGGCCAAGCGTGGCGCCGCCCTGACGCCAGGCGGCCAGCGAGGCGCGCTCGTCCGGGTTTTTGGTAATGGCGGGTACCATCGCGCCGTAAGAGCAGTTCATCATGCTGAAGAACAGGCCGTACAGCATGAACAGCACCGTTGCCATCACTGTTTTACCGGTGATTTCAAACGGCGTACCGACGAAGTTGGCAATCGCCAGCAAGGTCACCGGGAAGGCGGCATACAGCACGAACGGGCGGAATTTCCCTTTCGGGCCGATGTTGCGCCGGGAGTCGAGCATGATCCCGGTACCCATATCGGTGAAGGCGGTAAAGAATTTGGCAATCAGGAAGATGATCCCGCCGTAGGTACCCGGCAGGCCCAGCACGTCGGTATAAAACTTCAGCAGATACAGCGTGCCGATATCCAGCAGGATGTTAGAGCCGAGATCGCCCATCCCGTAGGCGAGTTTTTCTTTAAACGGCAGGCGTAGGGTTGCCGGATCGGAAGTATGTTGACTCATTATTGTTCTCCGTCTGCCCGCAGGTTTCCCCGCGGGCGAGCCTTATCAGATATGACGTAAGGTATTAAACAGATCTGCCCATTCGCTTTGCTGGCGATAGAAGACCGGCGGTTTGCCGAGCGGGGCAGCAACGGTCACCTCACCGCCCTGGCAGGTTTCACCCGTCCACACATTCACCCAGTTGTCCTGCGGCAGATAGAGCGTCCAGTCGTGGCGGCCCTCTTCATGAACCGGTGCCACCAGCAGATCGCGGCCAAACAGGTACTGGTATTTCAGCGTGTAGGCGCGCGCGTCGTCTTCATAATGCAGGAACAACGGGCGCATCACCGGCAGGCCACTTTTCGCGTTCTGCGCAACCGCAGCTTTGATGTACGGCTTCAGGGTGGTGAACACGGTGGTCATACGTGCAAAGTGCGCGATGGTTTCGGCGTCGCCGTCGAACTGCCAGTTGTCACCTGGGCGGTTACCTTCGTGGGTACGCATCATCGGCGTAAAGGCGCTGAAGTCGCACCAGCGCAGCAACAGCTCTTTGGTGCGTTTCATCTCGAACAGGGTGGTATAGCCGCCGATGTCGCTGTGGTGCAGCCCGTGACCAGTCATCGCCAGAGACAGCGCAGCAGGTACGACGGACGCCAGACCGTCGTCCAGGCTCCAGTCGACGTTCTGATCTCCCGCCCACATCATCACCGAGTGCTTCTGGCTGCCGGTATAACCTGCGCGCATGAAGAACAGGATCTCGCCGAGCTTGCCGGTTTCTTCCAGCGCCTCGTAGTTACATTTGGCCCACAGGGCAGGCCAGGCGTTATGCATGATCTCCGCGCTGACGCCGTTGTGCAGGAAGGTATCGGTTGGCAGATATTCGCCAAAATCGGCCATCCAGCCGCCGCAACCCAGTTCGATCAGGTTCTTTTTGATCACCTCTTTGTACCAGCCGTAGGCTTCCGGGTTGGTCAGGTCGATAACGCCCGCGTAGAACTCGCCAAACTCGACGTGGTAGTCCTTGCCGTCGGCATTTTTGGTCAGATAGCCGCGTTTTGCCGCCTCTTCACAGAGATCTTTGTCGCTGGCGACGTACGGGTTGATATAGGAGAGGAACTGCACGCCTTCCTGTTTCCACTGTGCAATACGCTCATTAAGCTGCGGATACAGCTCGCTGTTCCACTTCCAGTTCCACATCACGCGTTTGCCAAAGGAGGTCATGCGGATGCCGGACCAGTCCTGCGCCCAGATGCCGTTCACCTTCACCCCGCCCTGACGCATGACGTCGAGCTTGTGCTGACACACCCCGGTGCCGCCCTGAATGCCCAGCGTCACGCCGTCGTAAACCCAGTCCGGCAGCTCCGGCTGACGCCCCAGCAGGCCGGTGAGTTTTTCCAGCAGATCGACGTAGGTTTCTGCACATTCGAAGCGCAGCGTGGCGTTATCTTCCCAGAACGCCAGTTCGTGGAAATCCGGCGCGCTGAAGTCGAAGTTCATGTAGCAGCTGTTATCCACGTGGCAGTAGTACTTCTGGGTGCTCACGAAGGTAGGCTGGGGGAAGAAGGTCCAGTAATAATCGCCGCCCGCGTTCTCTTTGCAGTCGGCCTGCCAGGTCACGTAGGTCTGCTTATTGCGGCCCACCCCCTGTTCGCTGGTCCACAGCGGGAACGGCTTGCCGCGCAGATCAAAGTACGAGAACTGCTCGCCGCAGCCGTAGATATGATCTTCAGGCTGGGCCGCCAGCCGCAGCCAGATGCGGTTGTGACAGGTGGCATCATTTTTCAGCTTCAGTTCCAGACGGCCTTCCTCATCCACACCCACCAGCAGCGTCGCGCTCACCGCATCGCCACGGGTAAAGCGGATCGCCCAGCCTGCGCTTTGCTGTGTAACGGTCGCGTCCGTCAGGGCGATTTTTTCGTTGAGCTTGTCTTTGATGCTGAAGTTGCCGCGAAACATATCGATATCGGCAACGCCCGCGCCGATCCACAGACAAGGTTCATCGGTGGAGTGGGATAAAATCAGACGGTCCTGCCAGCGCAGGGTGAAGCCATGTTCGTTATTTTTCAGATCAATATTGTGTAGGGTACGCATAGAAAACTCCGTCTTTATTATTTGGCCTGGCTATCCAGTAATCCGGCGGCTACGGCAGGGGCTAAGCCCGGGGCCAGCGGCAGGCGGGGGATCACCAGGCAGTGCAGCAGGTGGTAAATATCCTGCTTGCCGTCCCAGACTTTGGTGGTCACTTCGTTGTTGGTGTCCAGCTCCTGCCACCAGGATCCGTTCTCGTAATCCATCAGGTATTTGATGCAGTAATCCCACCATTTCTGATACCAGGCTTCGTACTGCGCCTCGCCGGTTACGGTGTAGAGCGCATACGCTGTGCCCATCGCCTCGACGATCGGCCAGCGCACGCGTTCGCGCACGATAGGCTTGCCGTCCCAGCCAACGGAGTAGACGAACCCATCGGCTCCGTCTGGCGCCCAGGCATCGCGGATGGTGGCGTGGAACAGTCCTTTTGCGTCTTCCAGCAGCCACGCCGGTGGGGTTTCGAAGCGGGCTTCCAGCGCGGCACGCAGGTGCAGCATCAGGCGGCCCCACTCAATCCAGTGCCCTGGTGTGCCGCCGTAGGCGCGAAAACGGTGGGCGGGATTATCGATGTTGTAGTCGCGGATCGGGTTCCAGTTGGTATCGAAATGCTCGTTAACGCGATACTCACCTTTGCGCGCCACGTCGTGAATAATCACCGAGGCGATGCGCAGGGCGCGGTCGAGCCACTTACGATCGTGAGTTACGTCATAGACAATCAGGAAAGCTTCCACGGCGTGCATGTTGGCGTTACCGCCGCGGTAATCTTCCGTTTTGCTGAAGGCTTCATCCCAGGACTCGAGGCACATTTGCTCCTGTTCGCTCCAGAAGTAGCGCTCAATCACCTCGATGGCATCGTCCAGCAGCTTGCGTGCCTGCGGGTGTCCGGTGGTGACGGCGCTCGCCGCGCCCAGCAGGACGAAGAAGTGCTGATAACCCTGCTTGGAGGCATCAATGACGCCTTCATCGTTTACGCAGGCGTACCAGCCGCCGTGCTGTTTGTCGCGCAGCGGGCCGTTGAGGGCATTAATGCCGTGTTCAACCAGGGCATACGCGCCGGGACGGCCCATGTTCGCCGCCACCGCGTACACGTGAAGCATGCGGGCGGTGATCCACAGATGGGTGCCCATATCGCTGCGAACCTGCCCGTTATTGCCCAGCCAGCCAAAGCCGGTCGGTACGGCGGCGTTTTTGCCGAAATCAAGAATGCGGTCGGTCTCTTGTTCGAGCCAGCGGTTGTGGCTCAGGGTGTTAAACCATTTCATGTTCGGGTCCTTTCTTAACGGCGAGCCATCATTTCGTCGACAATCTCACCCAGACGCTGAAGTTTTGGTACGGAAATATCACGCAGCATCAGCTCGGTATCCGGCAGGCCAATCACCGATGACCAGACGGCGCGACCGGCTAAAAAGCCCGATGCCCCTGCCTGCATCGCCACGCTCACGGCGCGCGGGAACAGCTTATCGTCCACGCCGGAGGAGAGGATCACCCACGGCATAGCGATGTTCTCGTTCAGCTTCTGCGAGGCCGTCAGCAGTTCCTGCTGGGTGCCCTTACCAAACAGCGGCATCTCCACCTTGTAGAGGTCGGCACCGCTGTCGCCCAGCTCTTTAGCCGCATCGATAATCGCCTGTTCGCGGTTAAATTCGGCTCCGCGACGCGGCGGACGCACCACCGGCTCGATAATGCTCAGCAGCCCGTTGTCGTGGCACAGCGTATTGAATGCTTTAACCATCTCCAGGCGCTGCTGCGGATCTTCATCGCTACGCCACAGCACCAGCAGCTTGAGCGCCTTGCCGCCGTCGCGTTTGACCGCCTGCGCGTCGATGCTTTTGTCGATCACCACGCTGTCGACCGGAATACCGTTCCCCGGAATAAACTCGTCGGCCGCCACAATCATCGCGCAGCTGTTGGCTACGGCCTGCTGCTCGACAATCTGGCGATAGCAGAACTGCTGGTCGACGAGAATGGCAGAGGCGTAAGGCGACAGAATCTTCGCCGCGTTGACCTTAAAATCCGTCAGGTGCTGGTCGGTTACCGGCACCGGCGCGCCTGCGGCGGCAAACATCAGGCGCATCGCTTCGCGCTGATCCACGGCCAGCATTGCAAAACCGCCGGAAGGTCGGGTGATATCTTTCAGGGTGTACATCGTCATTCCTCAGTCCTTTCGTATCAGTGTGATTTTTTCAGCCCGGCAGATGCGCGAACCTGTTCAAGAATGGCCGTCCAGTCTTCGCGCCCGCGCCCGGCGGCGCGTGCCTGGTTGTAAACTTCGCGAGACGCCGCGCCCAGCGGCATCGGAACGTGGAGCTGGTTAGCCACGTCGAGGGCGATCCCCAGATCTTTATGCGCAAGGTCGATCATGAAGGCGGGTGAAAGATCGCCTTTCAGCACCTTGTTTGGCCATGAGGTGGTGAAGTGACCTTTACCCGCCGGCGTGCCGCTCATCACCTTCAGCGCCACGTCAAAGGAGAGGCCAAGCGCTTCACACAGCACCGCCGCCTCGGCGGAAAGCGCGTTCAGGGCGATGCTCATGTAGTTGTTGATGAGCTTCACGCGGATGCCCATGCCTGGCCCGCCGGCGTTAATCAGCTCACTGCCCATTGCCATTAAGACGGGGGTGGCGCGTTCCACCTGCTGCGCGGTGCCGCCCGCCAGCAGAAGCAGCGTGCCGGCGATGGCATGGTCAGACGTGCGTCCCACGGGCACGTCCATCAGGCTGAAGCCGCGCTCAGCCATGTCGCGGATCAGCGCGTCGGTTTGCAGCGGGTGGATGGTGGACATATCAATCACCTGCGCGTCGCGGGATAACCCTTCGCACACGCCGTGCTCGCCGAACAGCACGCTGCGCACCAGGTCGCCGTTTGGCAGCATGGTGATGACGAATTCGGCATCCGTTGCGGCCTGAGCGGGCGTAGCCGCCGCCCGTGCGCCGCTCTCCACCAGCGCCTGAACCGCCTGCGGGTTCACGTCAAACACGTTAAGCTGGTGGCCTTGCTTTAACAGATTCTTCGCCATTGGCGCGCCCATCTGCCCTAAACCGATAAATGCGATTGCTGACATGCCTCTCTCCTGTCACATCGTGTCAATTTCTGCGCGTTTGTGTTGTCTGTTTTTGATCGTATTTGTAATTTATAGTCAAAAAATTGACACGGGTCACTTTTTAAACATTTGGTGAAATTAAAATGAAGGCATCAGAAATCGCAGAAGGAATCACCATGACTCGCATCGTTTGTGTCGGCATTACCGTGCTGGATCGCATCTGGTATCTCGATGATTTACCAAAGGAAGGTGGGAAATATGTCGCAAAGGACTATACGGAAGTGGGGGGCGGCCCGGCGGCAACTGCGGCTGTGGCGGCGGCAAAACTGGGTGCGGAAGTGGATTTTATTGGCCGGGTGGGCGACGACGATACCGGCAGACGGCTGCTGGCGGAGCTGGAATCCCTGGGGGTGAACACCCGCTATACACGCGTGTTTAAAGGTGCCCGAACGTCACAATCCGCGGTGCTGGTGGACGCAGGCGGAGAACGAGTGATTGCCAACTACCCCAGCCCCGATCTGCCCGCTGGGGCAGACTGGCTGCATGAAATCGACTTTTCCCAGTGGGATATTGTCTTAGCAGACGTGCGCTGGCATGACGGGGCAAAACAGGCGTTTACCCTGGCCCGTCAGCAGGGCGTTCCTACTTTGCTTGATGCCGACGTTACCCCGCAGGACATCGCGGAGCTGATAGCCTTAAGCGACCACGCGGCCTTCTCCGCGCCGGGCCTGCGGCGACTAACTCAGTTGGATAAAGCAGAAGATGCCCTTAAAAAAGCACAAACGCTCACAAATGGACATGTGTATGTCACTCAGGGGCGAGACGGCTGCTACTGGCTGGAAAACGGCGCCTTGTGTCATCAATCCGGCTTTGAGGTGAAGGTGGTGGATACCACCGGCGCGGGCGACGTTTTCCACGGCGCGCTGGCGTTCAGCCTGGGGCAGCAATCCACCGCCGCAGACGCCGTGCGTTTTGCCAGCGCCGTCGCAGCCCTGAAATGCACAAAGCCCGGCGGGCGCGCGGGTATACCCGACTGTGATCAAACCCGCTCTTTTTTGTCACTTTTTGTATAAAATGCGGAGCGTGATGGTTTTCAGAGGACAGCCCATGAGCCTTACCGAACTGACCGGCAACCCGCGTCACGATCAGCTGCTGACGCTGATTGCCGATCGCGGCTATATGAACATTGATGAGCTGGCGCAACTGCTGGATGTCTCCACGCAAACGGTGCGTCGGGATATCCGCAAGCTGAGCGAGCAGGGGCTGATCACGCGTCATCATGGCGGGGCGGGCAGAGCGTCAAGCGTGGTGAACACGGCCTTCGAGCAGCGCGAAGTCTCGCTTACCGAAGAGAAGCGGGCGATTGCCGAAGCCATTGCGGACTATATTCCCGATGGCTCCACCATCTTCATCACCATCGGCACGACCGTGGAGCACGTTGCCCGGGCGCTGCTAAACCATAACCACCTGCGCATTATCACCAACAGCCTGCGGGTGGCGCATATTCTGTATAAGAACCCGCGCTTTGAAGTGATGGTGCCGGGCGGCACGCTGCGCCCGCATAACGGCGGCATTATCGGGCCTGCGGCGACGGCGTTTGTGTCTGGTTTTCGGGCGGACTATCTCGTGACCAGCGTCGGGGCGATTGAGCACGACGGCGCGATGATGGAGTTTGACGTGAATGAAGCCAGCGTGGTGAAAACCATGATGGCCCACGCTCGCCACATTTTGCTGGCGGTCGATAATACGAAATTTAACGCATCCGCCGCGGTGGAAATTGGCAACGTGGCGCAGGCTACGGCACTCTTCACCGATGAGATGCCCGGCTCGGCGCTGCAAAATCATCTGAAATCCAGCAAGGTTGAAACGGTGCTGGCCTGTACCAGCGATGATATCGCCTGAAGCAAAAAGCCGCTGATTTCTCAGCGGCTTTTTTGTTATTTGAAGCTGTATTTTATCCCCAGCATTCCCTGCGTATCGCTGTAGCCTTTATCGCCAATCTGCTGTGCCACATTGCCCCAGACGCTAAGCTGCGGGGTAATCTGCCCCTCTACGCCCGTCTTTAACTCACCAATATTGCGCGTACCGCGCATCTCATTGCTGACGTCATCCATGCGGATGCGCGTGGTCTGGGTATTGTGGATCCAGTTCGCTTCAATAAACGGCTGGAAGGTGCGTGATTTAGCGTCATCCATCGCGTTATGTCCGCTGATATAGGCCTTCACGCCGAGACGCGTCATCAGGTTGCCCTGGGTTTCGTCTTTCACCCGCGTGCCGTTACGCTCGCGATGGTCGTCAGCCTGCACGTCCATCCAAACGGCCTGCGCCTTCGGCTGGATCCAGTAGCTGTTGCGGCCGCTTTCACCCACCTTAACGCTATAGCCCGCTTCGACAGAGGCGGTTATGCCGCTGGAGCGATAACGCTCGGTCGCCTGGTCCTGCCCCATCACCTTATTGTCAAACCAGTTATACAACACCCAGCTATCAACGTAGGTGCCGCTTTTATTGGCTTCGTTTGCGTACCAGGTACCGTACAGACCTACGCTATAGCCATTCACTTCGCCACGTGAGTGGTATCCGGTCAGGCTGGAAGCGCTCCGGCTTTGGCTGTTACCGTAGCCCGCCATCAGGCCAAGATGCCAGCGGTCCAGGCCATCTGTGCTCCATTGGGCGATATCGCCACCTAACTGCAGTACGTAACGGTTGGCTGTCGTTTTTAGCTGGCCGCTGCCGTCGTTGAAACGCGCATGCCCGCCGACGTTACGCATCCAAAGGCTCGTCACTTTTTGCTCGCCGGTGAGCATGTCGGTGTACTGCGTTTCACCCAGACGATCGTGCAGGCGGGTCATAAACAGCGTATTTGCCGCATAGCTGTTTGCCTGATAGCTGCCAAATTCTGGGCGATACTGATGCTCGCTTTTCGGCGGCGCAGGTGGCGGTACCGGTTCTTGCGGCGGAATCACCGGGTCGACGGGCGGATCTACCGGGACGACAGGCGGGTCGACAGGATCAACAGGTGGATCTACCGGGTCAACAGGCGGGTCGACGGGGTCGACCGGTGGGTCTACCGGGTCAACAGGGGGATCTACCGGGTCAACAGGAGGGTCAACGGGTTCAGCCAGGCTGGTCAGAAACCAGTTCTTACCTTTCTGCACAACGTTATAGTCATAACCCCCCGCTACGATACGGCTGGCCTTCTCAAACGTTCCCTCCGAGTTGCCGCCAACGCTGACTATTTCAATCCCTTCAACGGTTTGTGCGCCTGCACCACCAATGTTGTTTACGTCAACCGCGGTGCGACCGGATGTGTTTCCTTCAACAATCAGCCTGTCAGTTTCAGAGGTATCGTCAGACAGCACGGTATTGAAAACCAGCTTGCCGCCGTTGCCTGTGTAATCCTCGTTGATGGTCAGGGTTTGCCAGGCCACGTCCTCATTATGCTGGAAATTTATCGTGCCGCCCGCGTTCAGGGTCAGGCTGGTCAGCGTTGAGCTGTCACGCATATTCCAGACGGCATCATTCATCGTAAGCGCGAGAGTACCGGTCCCGGCAGCGTTGCGTTCTATGTACGATGCTCCGTTCCACAGCGAGCTGTTACCCATTGTCAACGTAATGGTACTGTTTTGTGCCGGAAGGGTACTGTTGGCCGCGACGCCACCTGCGGCGAGGATATCGCCGTTAAGGAGGAATTTTCCGCCTGCAGAGGCATCAATAATTCCGCCATTGCTGGCGTTCAGGGCATAGCTACCCTGGTCGCGCTGGCCTGCGGTGGTAATGGTTGCCCCACCGTCGAGCGTTATCACGCCGCGTGACCAGGCATACATCCCGTGCGGTGCCTGGGCGGAGCTGCTGGTTTTCTCGCTGCTGTTGACCGCAATGGTGACGTTATCTCCCACATTTACCGCTGCTGTGTAAGCGTAGATGCCATGCGCGCTGGCACCGTTGGTGGTGATGGTCGCGCCTTCATCAAGGGTGATGGTTGACGAGCCGGTAGAGTACACGCCGGAGGCACTGGCTGCGTCGGTGGTAATGGTCGCTTTTTTTCCCAGCTCGATTCTGGAGGCAGAACCCGCATACAGGCCGTAGGCCGAGGTGCCAAATGTTTCGATGGTGGCCTCATCCCCCAGACGGACGGATGAGCCGCTCTGGTTGGTACGAATCCCCTCGGCGTAGGTACCCCGCGTCACAATATGCGCACGATCGCCGACGACAATGTTATTTTTGGCCTTCGAGGCATCATTCAGTGCATAGGCGCTAATACCGCGACCGGTACTGCCGGTGGTTTCGATATAGAGATCGTCACCCACATAAATATTGGCGGAGCCGAGAGAACCCTGGCTGAAGGAGCTGTACCCGGCATTGATGCCATCGCCGCTTTGGCCATTAACGTAAATGTGGGTGCGGTCGCCGGTAATGATAAATACCGGGTTATTCGGCGTGTTCATACCGTGGGTACGAATACCGTCGACATCTTTACCGTTATTGGCAGCCGCTTTTGACTGGGTACGAATAGTCAGGTCGTCACCAAATATCACCCCCGGGCTGCCGGACGTGGAGTTCTGAATAACGGTCACGGAGTGCTCAAAGGCTTCCGCCCCCGGCCCTTCGAGAGTGATCCCATCCCCGTAGACTGGAATATTGCCCGGGCTGTACTGGTAGACATAGTTAGGATCGCTGGTATTTTTGCTAAAGTTCGCGTTTGCCGTTGCAGGAATCAGCGCCTGTATTTCCGCAGGCAAATCCGTTACTGCTCCGGTGGCTGGTAAATTAGCAAAATCGATAACTGCAGCATTCGCGGTAAATAGCGCTGACGATAGTGCCAGCGAAATCGCAACGGCGACAGGTGAATGTTTCAATAAATATGGCATAACTGCCCCCTTTCTTTCAGGTGTAAAACATCCTCCACACCATAAAATGTGGGTATGTTAAGAAGTTGAAATTACAAAATAGAAACGAGTATTTTATGAATGCTGGTACCTAACTTCCTCTCTAATCGTATTTTATGAACGTAAATTTTTTTCACATCAACGCTGGTTGTTTTTATTATCTCCCGGAGGCACACCCCTGAAATAAGTCTGTTAAGTAAAGTGAATTCAACAGTGTTCAGGGTATTACCACGCCTGCTGCTCACTCGCCTGCCGGAAAAAAGATGGTTAATTTTTTCCTGCAATATAGCGTTATCGTCATCTGAATAAATAATTCCCTTTATTTCACTATGGTGAGCGAAAAAGTAGTGAGCCAACGCCTCCAGTTTACGGTCCGCGATAAGCACGATGTGCATGTTGGTCATCGCCAGATGTTCAATCCATTGCGGATCGACAAGCAGGCGCAGGTTATACATCGCAAAATCTACAAAAATAAATCCGCGTAATAAATGATTCTTGTTCCCAGACAATATTTTATTTTCTACTGCAAGTTGCAGGAAATGATTTCCCACCGGCCAAACTGCGAAGGAGGCGCTGCCACAGTATTGTGAACGCACCGTGTTATCCGGAAATAACTGACAGGACAATTCGCAGCTTATACAGCGGACAACCTTTCGCGACGATGTTATCATCCAGTCCACTCCTGTCTTATTTTCATTGTCAATATTTCATTGCCTTTCAAATGTGTCAATCTTGAAACATATCCAGCGTTTCTGTCGTATTTATGAGAAATAATGCCAGAGAAAATAAATTCCTGGCTGTCTCTATTCTTGCAGGCCGCAGACATAGCGACAGAACATTGATTACCAGACCTTACCCAGGAATATTCATCAATCCATTAAGATTATTCGGCAAAAACAACCCTGGAAGGAAATTGACGAAATAGCACTAATAGCTAAAGATTCGTCACCTCGATCTGCCTGAACGTCAGTCTTTTCTCAACGTGTGGCTCAATATAATTATTTGACCTGGTGAAGTGTAATGAAATCTCATTATGTCCTTTTAGCTGAGGCTCACCTAAGAAAACCGACTTGTAATCAATTGAAAAATAATGCGATGTTTCTAATCTTAGGTACAGGTGTGTCGCGCTCTAATCCTTCTGACCTATACTGTTGTTAAATATACGTATGTTTTTTGGGTTTGTGGGGTTAAATATTGTTATTGCAGAGGAAAGTGAAATTGTATCTTATTAACAAGCTGGTCGAGTATGACCCGGAAAACAAAACCCTGGCGAATCATATTACCGGGCGCACGATACATTTGCAGCTTCCTGCCAATCTCTGCTTTCTTTATCTCGTTACCCATCCTGGCGAAATAATTTCGCAAAATCAGTTAATGGTGGTGGGATGGGGTGAGCGTAACGATGTCACCACACCGAATACCTTTTACCAGGCCATTTTGACATTGCGCAATGCGCTGGCTGAAGTGGGGTTACCGCGCGATACGGTAAAAACGATTTCGCGTCGCGGGCTGACGCTTTCCGAAGCCACCCAGGTTGAAGTATTTACCCCAACCGCCGAGCCGGTAATTGCCAGTGAAGACGCGGCAATAGCCGAAGGCACCGCGATGAAGAAGCCGGCGTGGTTAATAATAGCCACCGCTGCGCTTTTTCTGATCGCGCTTATTAACGGGGTCATATTATATAAACATCACCAGAACATGCCGTTTAGTCACTACATTCCACTTTCAATGGGCAGCACGACCAACGCCTGCCAACTCTTTTATGCACCTAATGAACATATGCAGGACCATTACCTTCGCTTGTTAAAAAATTACCCCAGCCTGTGTGCCGGGAACCGATACATTTTTCTCATCGGCTATAGTAAAACGGAGCGAATCGCGGCGTTTGTCTGTAATAACGATGCGCGACATGACGCGGCAGCGTTATGTACCACGCATTATTTTTGGGCGCATGAGCAATGATGACACTCGGGAATCGTATTATTTTGCTGGCGGCGTTGCTGGGGGCTGCTATTACCAGCGGCTGGCTAGCGTATTCGCATTTTTCGAGTGCGCCGATACGCTGTACAGGTGATGTGGAATGGACGATTGGTAAAAACCGATTTGTAGGAACGGTTTCATGGCGAATGCAGCATCGGGAAGGGACCGCTGTCATTAACGGTAAACTGTTTGGTCACGTGGTTTCTGAAGTCAACCGCACCATCTATTTCCACTACAGCGATCACCAGAACGCGCGCGTATTGAATAACGATCGTATTGTTAAAACCTTCGCCGATAGTGCGGATGGGGCAGATATCAATGCAACGCTACCGGGTTTTTATCGCACGCCGGGAAGAGATCTGAGCCTGATGATTGATGAGTACCGTGGAGCGTGGCTTTTTGCCGCGTCGAACGTCCCTTCGCTGTACTGCCGTAAAAACGCGCCGTAAAAATCAATCGCACACCTTAGACGGCACGCATAGTCAAATCTCGTGATTCCCGCTACAGTTATCTCTCCACGGCGAAAGGAGATAAACATGCTTTATATCTTTGACTTAGGAAACGTAATCGTCGATATCGATTTTAACCGGGTGCTGGGTGCCTGGAGCGACTTTAGCCGTGTGCCGCTGGCGACGTTAAAGCAGGATTTCGCGATGGGTGAGACCTTCCATCAGCATGAACGCGGCGAGATTAGCGATGAAGAGTTTGCTGAACGCTTCTGCCAGGAGATGGGGCTTTCGTTAAGCTATGAACAATTTTCTCACGGCTGGCAGGCGGTATTCGTCGCGATCCGTCCGGAAGTGATCGACATTATGCACAAACTGCGCGAGCAGGGGCACCGGGTGGTCGTGTTGTCTAACACCAACCGTCTGCACACGACCTTCTGGCCAGAGGAATACCCCGAAGTTAAGGCGGCGGCAGATAAGATCTATCTTTCCCAAGAGATGGGTATGCGTAAGCCTGAAGCGCGAATTTATCAGGCTGTTTTGCAGGCAGAGGGATTCACCGCGGCCGATGCGGTCTTTTTCGATGACAACGCCGATAATATAGAGGGAGCTAACCAGTTGGGTATCACGTCAATTCTGGTGACCGGAAAAGAGACGATACCGAACTACTTTGCGAAGCAGTTATGCTAAAAACCGTTCATCAAAAAGCCACGCATCATACTCGCCCGTTGAGGGCCTGGCTGAAGTTGCTCTGGCACCGCATTGATGAGGACAACATGACCACGCTGGCAGGTAACCTCGCCTACGTGTCGTTGCTCTCATTAGTGCCGCTGGTGGCGGTTATCTTTGCGCTCTTTTCCGCATTCCCGATGTTCGCGGACGTTAGCCTGCAGCTTCGCCATTTCGTCTTCGCGAACTTCATCCCGGCCACCGGGGATGTTATCCAGAACTACATCGAGCAGTTTGTTGCCAACTCCAGCAAGATGACGGCGGTGGGGGCGTGCGGCCTTATCGTCACCGCGCTGCTGCTGATGTACTCTATCGACAGCGCGCTTAACACCATCTGGCGAAGCAAAAAAATCCGTCCTAAGGTCTATTCATTTGCCGTCTACTGGATGATTTTAACGCTGGGGCCGTTGCTGGCTGGGGCGAGTCTGGCAATCAGTTCGTATCTTCTCTCCTTGCGCTGGGCGAGTGATTTAAACAGCGTGATTGATAACGTGCTGCGTATTTTTCCGCTGATCCTGTCCTGGCTCTCGTTCTGGCTGCTCTATAGCGTTGTACCGACCACGCGCGTGCCTAACCGCGATGCGGTAGTTGGGGCGCTGGTGGCGGCAGTGCTTTTTGAACTGGGTAAAAAAGGGTTTGCCCTTTACATCACCATGTTCCCGTCTTATCAGCTGATTTACGGCGTGCTGGCGGTGATCCCCATTTTGTTTGTCTGGGTTTACTGGACCTGGTGTATCGTCTTGCTTGGCGCCGAAATAACTGTCACTCTCGGCGTATACCGCGAACTTAAAAAAGCAGCAGAAGCTGAAAAACAATTAGAAGCAGACCAACCATGATTGCATTGATACAGCGCGTAACCCGTGCCAGCGTCACCGTGGAGGGAGAGGTGACGGGTGAAATTGGCCCAGGACTTTTGGTGTTGTTAGGTGTCGAAAAGGATGATGACGAACAAAAAGCGAACCGCTTATGCGAGCGCGTGCTGGGCTACCGCATATTCAGCGATGCGGAAGGCAAGATGAATCTGAACGTCCAGCAGGCGGGCGGCAGCGTGCTGGTGGTTTCCCAGTTTACGCTGGCAGCGGATACCGAGCGCGGCATGCGCCCAAGTTTCTCTAAAGGCGCCGCGCCGGATCGTGCAGAAGCACTTTACGAATACTTTGTTGAGCGTTGTCGCCAACAGGAAATGAATACGCAAACCGGACGATTCGCTGCAGATATGCAGGTCTCGCTGGTGAACGATGGCCCCGTCACATTCTGGCTCCAGGTATGAGCCAACTGGCGGCGTGGCCGCGGGTAACAAGAGAGAGTACAGCTATGTATCACCTTCGAGTACCGCAAACGGAAGAAGAGTTAGAAGCGTATTACCAGTTCCGCTGGGAAATGCTGCGCAAGCCACTGCATCAGCCAAAAGGATCTGAACGCGACGCCTGGGATGCGATGGCCCATCATCAGATGGTGATGGACGAAGAGGGCAACCTCGTCGCCGTCGGGCGACTGTATATCAACGCTGATAACGAAGCGTCGATTCGTTTTATGGCGGTTCACCCTTCCGTGCAGGATAAAGGGCTGGGGACGCTAATGGCGATGACGCTGGAGTCCGTCGCCCGTCAGGAAGGCGTTAAGCGCGTCACCTGTAGCGCCCGGGAAGATGCCGTGGAGTTTTTTGCCAAACTCGGTTTTGTTAACCAGGGTGAAATCACCGCCCCGCAAACCACGCCGATTCGCCACTTTTTGATGATCAAACCCATCGCCACGCTGGACGATATTCTTCATCGCGCGGACTGGTGCGGGCAGCTGCAGCAGGCCTGGTATGAACACATCCCTCTGAGTGAAAAGATGGGCGTGCGCATTCAGCAGTACACCGGGCAAAAATTCATTACCACCATGCCGGAAACCGGCAATCAGAACCCTCACCACACCCTGTTTGCCGGCAGCCTGTTTTCCCTGGCGACGCTCACCGGCTGGGGGCTGATCTGGCTAATGCTGCGCGAGCGGCATCTTGGCGGCACCATTATTCTGGCCGATGCCCACATTCGCTACAGTGCGCCGATCAGCGGCAAGCCGAGCGCGGTGGCGGACCTTGGCGCGCTGGGCGGCGATCTTGATCGTCTGGCACGTGGCCGCAAAGCGCGCGTGCAGATGCAGGTTGAGCTGTTCGGCGATGAAACGCCGGGCGCGGTGTTTGAAGGCACCTATATCGTTCTTCCTGCGAAGCCGTATGGCGCTTATGAAGAGGGCGGGAACGAGGAGGAGTAGTCTCCTTCTCACTCTCGTCCGGCATGGTTAATGCGCCAGGCAATATCTCGCATAACGTCTCGCGCTGACTGGCTAATTCCACTCAACTGAAAGAAGCCGTGTATTACACCCCGCCATCGTTGAGCGGTACACTTCACGCCTTGCTCCGTGAGGCGCTGACAAAGCGCCTCGCCTTCGTCGCGTAACGGATCATACTCAGCGGTAACAATGTGGACCTTTGGCAGACCGCTAAAGTCGTTGCGCCACAGCGGGCTGACTTCAGGATGCTGACGGTCGGCTCCAGCCAGATACATTTCATAGCCGCTCAAAAGGGTATCGCGAGTAATCACGTAATCCATGCCATGAGGGTATAGCTTTCAAAACTGGCCGTAGCGTCGAGCATGGGGTAGATAAGAATGAGTTGTGCGGGATCCCAGAGACCTTTGGCCTTAAGCCGCAATGATGTTACCAGCGCAAGATGGCCTCCCGCGCTGTCTCCACAAAGTGTAATCCGGTTTTTATCCACACCTAATTGTTCTGCATTTTGCCAGACAAGATCTGCCGCTCTCTCTGCATCGTCATGCGCAGCGGGGAAGGTATGCTCGGGTGCGAGTCTGTACTGAACCGCAATGACCCGACAGTTACCGTAAAACGCCAGTTGGCGAAGCTGATTATCATGGGTTTCAAACCCACCGCTGACAAAACAACCGCCATGATAGTAGAGGGCACAAGGTAACGTTTCAGGGGCATTGACAGGCGAAAAGACCCGAAAGGTCAAATCCTCAAGAACAAGCGTTTCAATCTGGACACGAGTTTCTTTTTCCCCGGCCAGCGCTGTGCTGGCGACATATCCGCTTCTCCGGTCATCAATACTCTGCTTTCGCGAGGAAGGTCTTCCTGCGGCAATAAACTCCTGTACCAGCTTATCAATACCCTTCTCCAGAGCCATGGTTACGTCCTTTTACTGTGTTTTTATACAGTTTATAGCCTGGTTTACAGCAGATGAAAACAGAGAAATGTTGAGAGGTGCATATTGTGGAAAGCGGCTCGCAAAATCGATCATTCCCTAAAAAACGTCCTTTCACCCTAAATTGATGAAGAGTATTTTGCCTGAAAATTAACCAAAGATGATATACTAAGGTGATATATGAGCGTTTTGGCGGAACTTGATATGGGCAGAATACTTATCGATTTGTCTGATGACGTGATTCAACGTTTGGATAACCTCAAGCAATTGCGAAATCAACCACGTGCTGAACTGCTTCGCGAAGCGATAGAGCTGTATCTCGACCAGCAGAGTTCTTCTGTTATCCGAAATGCGCTTGGTCTGTGGGGAGACAGAAAAGAGGACGGGCTTGAGTATGAACGCAAGCTGCGTGAGGAGTGGTAATCATGGAGCACATGGCAGTATTTGATACCAATATTCTCATTGATCTCTTCAACAACCGTGTTGAAGCTGCGGATGCGATTGAGCATACCGCGTCGCATCGAGCCATCAGCTTAATTACCTGGATGGAAGTGATGGTGGGCGCTCGCAGGCATGGTCATGAAGCGAAAACGGCAGCCGTGATGGGCGCTTTTGAAATTATTGATGTGTCTCGGGATATCGCGGAAAGAAGCGTTTTACTACGTGAGAAGCATGGAATGAAACTGCCTGATGCTATCATCCTGGCTACAGCGCAGAGCAGAAAATGTCCGTTGATTTCTCGCAACACGAAAGTTTTTGCGGGTATTGACGAGGTCCTTACGCCTTACCAGGTGTAGGCCGGGCAAGCTCGCGCCGCCCGGCACTCTCACGGAGATTACTCCCCTTCGCCCGGGAACAGGAACGGGTTGATCGAGCTGCGGGCAAAGCCCTCCTGCTCCATCTTCGCATCCAGAATCAGCGAGGCGAGATCGTCGGCCACCGCTTCGACTTTCGGGTCTTTTTCCTGATACAGGATCTTCAGGTAGGTTCCGCAGTCGCCGCAGCTTTCGGCTTTCACCGCCGCGTCTTCATTTTCCAGCGACCAGTAGTTGAGATCGCGAGTCTGCTCGCAGTTGCTGCACTTCACGCGCACCACGTGCCACTCGGTTTCACACAGGTTGCAGTGCAGGTAGCGCAGCCCCTGCGTGGTCCCAATCTGCACCATGCTGGAGACCGGCATTGAGCCGCACACCGGGCAGAACTGGCGCGCTTCGCCGTATTCGGCGCGGGCTTTGCCCGGGATCAGGCTCGCCATTTGCGCCCAGTAGAGCGACAGCGCGGCCCAGATAAACGGCGCTTTATCGCTGCTGACCAGCGAGAAGTCGGAGGCAAACAGCGCGCTCGCCATCTCTTCCAGCTCCAAGTCAGAGGCTTTTTCCAGGTTCTCAATGACAGCCAGCGCCGTGCCGCTCATTTCCGGCTTCAGCTCGGCAATCAGCGAATGCAGCAGCTTATGCCAGTGCTTGTCGCGCGGCAGGACGTGAATATCCAGCGGCGGCTTGCCCTGCTCGTTAGCTTCTTTGATGCGCGCGGTCAGGTCCATTTGCAGCGGGTGATCGTACAGCACCACCTCCTGCGCATGGGCGACCAGCGCGGCAAAACGCAGAAAATCGCCCAGCGGGTTGTTCTCTGCCAGCTCGCGCAGACGCTCTGCGCGGCGGTTGTAGAGGTTCTTGAGTCTGGGGAATAACAACGGCGGAATATACTCCGCCGTACGTTTCTCGCTCGACCCCAGCTCATCTTGCGGGATTATGCGAATACTCATTCAGATGACTTTTCCTGTTTCTGGCGGACTTCACGGTACCAGCGCGGGTGATGTTTCTTCGCCCACGTTTTGGTTACCCATCCTTCCACCATCGCGGTAATGGTGCCTTTCACCCAGAGGGCGGCGTAAATATGCACCATGATAACCACAATTAACGCCACTGCGGCAAATGAATGCAGCATTAGCGCAAATCGGATCACCGGGATTGAGAAAGCAGGCGCAAAGTACGGACGCCAGATGATCACGCCGCTCACCAGCAACAGGACCAGGAAGATAATCGCCGCCCAGAATACGCATTTCTGGCCGAAGTTATAACGCCCGGTATCACCCACTTCCTCGTTGACGACGATCTTACGAATATTCTTCGCCCAAAAGATATCATCCCGATTGAT
>OKVX01000396.1_pt1 | contig 23003 bp, 19 predicted proteins | sample 1606941 | NCBI WGS metagenome assembly OKVX01 (sample SAMN03281016, study PRJEB24777) | human gut metagenome | isolation source: fecal sample PR161 from 1 month old female Malay infant, caesarean... | reverse complement strand
TTCAGCGTAACAGAACCGGCGCAGGACGGAACGGCAGTGATATCCATGACGATTACCTTTGTCGCTGCGACGGAGCACGTGAGGCAGACGCTAAAGAGCTGGCGCGGGGCGGCACGAATGACGCCGATAAAATGCCTGTATCAGCAGTGGGATGCGATCGGTGATGCATCATCCCTGAAAGACTGGACGCTTTACGTGAACGACATTTCAGCCGATGCCAGCAACGTCACTGTGACCGCCGGCAAGACCAATCCGCTGACGCTGGCCAACTCCATCATTTTCACCACGAAAGACTATCCAGGGCTAATAACCGTATGACACAGGGCGACTTTATCGGGCTTGTTAACGGCAAGCCATGGGCTAACCGCGCCTGCAGTTTTGAACAGATGGACTGCTGGGGCCTGGTGGTTCTCTATTACCGGCATGTGCTCGGCCTGGAGCTGCATCACATCGCTGGCTACGAATCGGGAGCGGATTTCATCACCTGCCACGAACAGGAGCGCACCCACTGGCGGCTTGTGCCGGTGGCAGCCACCGGATGCATCGCCGTTTTTTACCGCGGCGAAGTGCCTGCGCATATCGGTGTGATGATCAGCCCGGTGAAATGCCTGCATGCCCGCGGGGAATTTGGTTTCGTGCGCTGCGATAGCCCGCTGGCATTACTGAAGGTTTACAGCAAAGTGGAGTACATGGTGCATGGTGCGATATGAGTTACAGAGGCTGCCTGGCGCGCCGCTGCAGCGGGGAACGGTAGATGCCGGTACCACACTGGTGAGCCTGCTGGATTCTCTGCAGCTGCACCGCGATGTTATCGTGAAACTGAATGGCCGAGCTCTGTCTGACGATTACGATATCAGCCGGCCACTGCGATCTGGCGACGTCGTGGCTGTGTTCGACCAGCCAGAGGGCGGAGTAGGGAAGCTCATCACTACGATACTGCGCCCGGTCACTAAAATTCTCTCCGGCGCGCTGAAGGTGTTCGGCCTGTCAAATAAGCCCAGCGCGTCGGTATCGGTGGCGACAGGCGAATCCCCCAACAACGACTTAACCGGCCAGACGAACCGCGCGCGACTCTACAAGGGGCGCCCGAACATTTACGGCCAGTGCCGCGTCTTCCCTGACCTGATTCAGGAGGCGCTGTTCGAGTTCGTCGACAATAACAAGCAACTCACGGAGTGGTTTGAAGTCGGTTACGGCCGGTACACCATATCGTCGATCCGATACTCGGAATCGAATCTCGGCAGCCTGGCGGGAGCCAGTTCTGCGATTTATAACCCGGGTGACGTGATCGGCACGATTGAAGTCGGCTATCAGTTCGATGACGTCGATAACGAGACCGTGCCGGGACTGAACGAAAGCCAGGACTTCCCTGCCCAGACAGCTACCACGACGTCGCCGACATCGGTGGCGATCGAGAGTAATCAGCTAAAGGCTGTTGTGCTGTCGAACGATGACAACTTCAGCTATTTTGCTGCGCTGGCGGTACCTCATCCCGTGTCATTCGTCATCAATGCCACCTGGAACGACGGCGGCACAAGCGTCACACGAAACGTCACCGGCGCCGGGAATATCATCTCCTCGGAGAGCTTTATCGGTGACGACACGCTTTCTTACACGACGTTCTATATCGGCGAACTCTCCGGAGAGATTACGTCTCTGCCGGGCAATGCGGTTATCAACGCGACGCTTTTCACGCTGAATGACCAGACCCCTCTGGTTATCGGGCCTTCAGTGTCGCCGATCGTCTCCACTCATGTCTGGGTGCATGTGCTGGTTCAGCTCGGCGCGACGGCCGGCACAACGCAATACCGGATCAAGTTCTGGCAGGTCGATGACGACAACAATCAGGTTCCGGGTACGTCAGAGCAGCACGATTATTTCTTCGATAACGACTTCCAGGTGACAACGCGCTATTTCCGCACAACGCATAAGTTCGTTCCTGCAGCCGGGGCTGGGCGCTATGCGGTGACCATCGAGCGCCTCGACAACAGCAATGACGCCAACGTCGTGACGCTGATGGCGATCCACGCAGTGAACGTGCGCGAAAACGTCGTGTATCCGGAAGACACGATTGCCCGCATCACGATCAAAGGCTCGAACGACAGCAACAGCAACCGCGAGCAGAAGTACAACATGCTGGCGCAGCGGCATACCATCAGCTACGACAGGACGACCGGCGCGGTCGATTACACGCTGCGTCCGAGTCGCTCGTTTGCCGACGCCATCCTTCACGAATGGGTGGTTGTCGGTAAACAGGACGTGGCCAGTATTGACGTCGCGGCACTATATGCCATTGCCGATTCTCTGCCTGATGCTCAGCTTGGGTATTTCGATTACACCTTCTCGGATGAGAAACAGCCGTTGGGTGAGCGAATAGCGACGATCGCCAATGTGGCCCGCGTTGACGGCAATAACATCGGCGATGTGCTGACGTTCTGGCGAGATGAGAAAGTGACAAATCCGGATGCGGTTTTTGCGCGCTCAAACATGTTCTGGGACGAGTACAAGGTCGCCTGGCAAATGTCTCTCCCTGGTGGTTACGACGGCGTGGCGCTGGATTACGTCGACCCGCTGACGAACAAGAAGGCGTATATCTACCTGCAGATCGACAGCAGCGGCATCACTGAGGTTGAGGACGCCACGGTTAATGCGATGCAGATCAGCCTGGACGGCTGCCGCAACGCCATTCAGGCAACCGATCGGGCCTGGCTTGAGGCGAGGAAAATCCTTTACTCACGCCTGACCATGACAGTGAAAGTGCTGGAGTCGACGCAGGTGGTGCGAGGAACGGTGGTTCAGTGTCCGGACATGTACGACAACGCGCAGCAGACCGGATACATCACCGGGCGCTCCGGGGATGTGTTTGAGACGTCAGAGCGTATCGACTTTTCTCTCGGCGATATGTGGGTGGTTATGACCGACAGCCTCGGAAATTACCGCGGGCGCTGGCGGACCTATCCGGTAAGCGGCAAGCCCAAAGCATTTCAGGCTGCAGCCGATACCTTCGATCTGAACATTTATGACCGCGAAAATGTGCAAAACCCCAGCCGGTATTTCATCGCTACCGACTCGGAACTCAACTCCACTATCTGGCGCGTCGATAGCGCCAAACCCAACGGTGACGATACTCAAACCCTCTCACTCACTGAGTATTCAGACTCGATTTATCCGTAACACACAGCAGTAATTACCAACCTTCGCGCACACCATCAGATTCACTTCTGAGGGCTTCGTGCGCCATTTATATAGGGCGACATGCACAATGGCACAAGTACCACTACCAACCCATACCGACAATGACGTGCCTAGCACAGATATCAGGGACGCAGTTTATGCCGGCGCCATGCTGGATAAGGTTGTTACCAGCACAGAGTTGACATACACCGATCGCCTCGGCGGAGAGCATTACACAGTAGACGGAATTAAGGCGGAAGGGGATAAAGTCGTTGAAGAAACGCGGCAGAACCTGATCCCCCTCAGCCGGCAGTATATGACGCTGGCGGCGGCGCAGGCGGATATTGCGAACATCCCAGAGGGCTCTACCACGTATTACCGTAGCCCTGATGACAGCGCTCTTGCGGTTGAGGTTATTAACAACGCCGGGACGCTGCAGCCTACCGGGCGGAAAATGCCTTCTCAGGGATATATCGACAGTTTGATTAAAACTGTTGATATTGACTCGCCGGTAGCGTCAATTGCCACGAAAGACGGATTCTCAGTCTGTTCGTTTTACGTTAACGAGGACACCGGCAATATAGAAATGATTGTTGACAAAATCCCGCAAGTGAATGCTGACACTGTTGATTTTAACGGGGTTACGCTGGCGCGTTCTGAGTCCGGTATGCTGCTGTTCGAGGATAAGCTTGGGTTTCAGGTTGAGCTGAGCGACTTGATTCAGCAGGTGTCTGCCGGAACGGCGGGGGCCACTGGCGTGGTTCTGGAATATGCGACCCTCGCACGCGCTAAGAATGCTGTGGATATCGGGACTATCCCTGACGGCTCGACGGTCTGGGTGGCTGATTCGGGAACCACGTTGACCGTGGAATACGTCAATAATTCTGGCACGCTGGAGTTAACCGGGAGGAAATCTCAGTCTCTGGATGATATCGACAAACTTATCGGGAATGTCAGTATAAATTCCCCGGTCTTTTCCCTGTCTTCTGAGGACGGACTATCCTTGATTTCGTTTTATGCAAACGAAAACACAGGAGAAATAGGAATGAGCGTGGATAAAATTTATCGTGTCGACACCGACGAACTGAATATCGGTGAGGCCCGAATGGTAGCCTCTGACGGTGGGCTGCTCGTGTTTCAGGATGAGAACGGCGTGGAGGTTGATATTATTGACCTGGTCTCGCAGATTGCCGGCGAGAGCGTTGTATCAACCGGTGATACTGCAGCACTGCTCAGTGCCGACGCTGCGGCGTATATTGCGCAGAACTACAACCTGAAACGGCACCCTGTTGCCGTTATCAGGCAGGGACTTAACCTCTGGTTCGTATACGGGCAGTCCTTTACGCTGGGCACTGCGGCAAAAGGCATTCTAACCCGCACCGATAGCGCACTCGGCAACCTGATGCTGGGCCAGTCTCCACGCGGGAGTAATCTCAACCCCGGCATTCAGAACGCGTTTGCCCCTGTCGGCGGGGAGAATAAATATACCCTGCTGCGGGAACGTCGCCAGAAAGACGACGGCACAATGACAGCGGATGATTCGACTGACAGCACCACGTTCGGTGAAACCATTCTCTCCGGGCTGCTTGAAACACTGAAAGACAACCATAACCGAAGCAAAGGGGTCGTGAACGATGCCAGCGTAACTTTGGCGGGTTCATGCTGTGGCACTGTTGGCGTATCAATTACTGCGCTGAAGAAGCGGACGGCGGCTGACCCGGCAAACAATGTCGTGGGCAACCCGACATTCGCAAACTCGGCGAGCGGCTGGAGCGCCGGGACGGTAACGCCCGTTGACGGCGTGAACGTTCTGTATTCTGGCTCGTCATACGTTGAGAGTGCGAAATTCGACGTGACTGCCGGGGCGGTTATTGAGGTGACAGGGCGGGTCTATTTCCCGACCGCCATCACCGGGACGGTGCGTGTCAATATCCGGTTTGATGGCCCGTCCCTGTCCAATGTCGCCGTCGCGGCACTGGCCATCACTAATCCTGCTGCGGGCTCGGTTTATCCGGTCAGTCGTCGTATAACGGTTCCCGCCGGCGCGACAACCGGCATTTACCAGATTGCCAAACCCACATCCGTCAGCACAGGGATTTCCTCGCCATCGGCTATCCCGGTGACGGGAGACCAGTTAACTGATTATTACGGTCGTTGGCTGAGTTGCCTGAAGGGGCACATGGAGGCAGCTAAAACTGCCGGATATGAGCAGACGCAGGTGGCGGGCATTATCTGGATGCAGGGTGAAAATGATACCGGAGGGATGACAACGGCTGAATATCTTGGCCATCTCAACGATATCAAATCATCGATGATTTCTGACTGTATTGCAGCAACAGGCCAGAAGGAGGCGCCGGGATTTTTCGTTTATCAAACCGGGGGCATGTATGCGGGGAACACGCAGAAACTGAACGTGCAAATGGCGCAGATTGGCATCACTGACACAGACCGTGGCGCGTTTTTCCTGCACAACGAGTTCCCGTATCCGCGCCCTGCTAATCACTGGTACGCGAACAGCTACCGCTGGGCGGGTTGTCAGTACGCCAAGGAGATTTACCCCGTTGTCTCCGGGCTGAATTTCAACCCGTTCAAACCGCTGGATGCGGTATACGACGGCAAGGGGATTTACGTATCGTTCAGTCCGCTGTATGCGCCGCTTGTCAAACAGCCGTTCTATACCGGGACTACCGTTACTGACCATGCCGATTACGGGTTTACTGTTATTGACGCGAACGGCGTTCACTACGGTTCGGCTGTCGCTGTTGAGATAGCGTCAGATACGGTGATGAAAATCACCCCGACATTCACACTAACGGGCGCAATGACAGTAGTCCTGGGTGATGCGAATCATGCAGGTGGCCACAACATCGCAGACAGCGACGACCAGGCAGCTATTTATAAATGGACCTACGAAACAGGCTACGGACTGGATGCCGGGGAAAATATCGCCGCGCTCGTTAACCGTTCCTATCCCCTGTTTAACCGCTCTGCATCTTATTCAATTTCTGTGAGGACTTTGTAATGTCTGGACTGCGTATCATTGTAGATAATGACGATATTCTGAAATATGCGAAAAGTGTCAATATTCCGGTCAGAAATGGCCTGGTTCGCGCTCTGCTGATGGTGGGAGATAACCCGGAGAAAAACTTTAACGGCTCCGGCGACCTGTTATCTAAAACGGGGGCTCCGACAAAAACGACCGACCACTCCTACACGTTTAACAACTCGGCGTATATCGATACAGGTTACGCCTGGGCCGGGGATATCACGATTTTTGCGGTAGCAAAACGGCGTATTTCTGCGCTGTCAGGTAAAGCTAAATGCTATGCAACGAGCTGGTTTTCTGGTAACGGCGGTGCTGTCGGATTGCTGACGCTGCAGGACTCAAATCTGTACGCGCACGCTATTGCAAAAAACGCCAGCAACACCTTTTCATTCCAGAACGTGACCATTCCGATAGCCCCAGGTTCTGACAATCCTGTATGGCAGGCAATGGCACAGCGTATCTCCGGGCGGGTCAACACGGGTTACAACCTGACGCAAAACCTGAATGCCTCTCTGACGCTGGCTGACGGACTGAGCTGGGCCACTCGCGCAGACGTGACAATCAAAGTTGGCACGGGTAACGGACAGCAAAACTCTGCTGTAGAGGATTGCGAAATTGCGTGTGTGTTCATTTTCAACCGCGCGCTGACTGATGAGGAAGTGACATCTATGCATGGCTGGATTTCTGACTGGGGTAAAAACTACAATCTGATTGTTTAGCAGAAATAATTATTGCGGCTGTCATGAAAATTGATAGCCGCTTCCTTTATTGATCTTCTCCCCCAATAAAACTACTGTATAGAAAAACAGTATTCAGTAGGGAGCAGATCATGCATCGGGAGTCAGACATCAAACAGGCATTCCGCGAGTCGGTATTGCGCAGTTCCAAGGGGTTCCAATACCTTCACACCCGCGACTCCGTTACCGCGCAGCGCCGGCGCGGCATCCACTTATCCGAGGTGGAGGCGAACTCCTGGATCGCACGCGAGCAGACGTATTTCGTCGATAAGACGCCGGACCATAGCGAAAACAGGCTGTGGATGATGGCCAACATGGGGAGGGTGATCTAATGGGCTTTCCTTCACCCGCGACGGACTACGTCGAGCAGCGTCTGTCTGTTAACACGATCTGCAATGTCGGGCCTAACACCCGCGTTTTCGAAATGGATGGTGGTTATGTTGTGCTGGATATCTCCCTGAAGCCAAAGCAAGGTAGTCAGGTTCTGATCCAGCACGGCGGCGGGACGGAGCTTGCCACGCTGAGAGGAAAGTCACTGATTACCGAAGATGGCGAAGCGATCGAGGGAGAATCCCTGGACGATGTTACTGTCATCGGCGTCGTGACGTTTACTATCTGCGATGTGCGCCAGGACAATGCGGTTATTTAGTTGCTGTCAATGAGTGGAAGAGCACGTGGCTGCTGTGTCGTAGATGTGGCGTGAAAGGAATGCACGATAAAGACATGGATGTATTCAGACGACACGAAACGACACAAAACCGGATGCGAACGCGGAAAAAATGTGTGATTACAGTGAGTTATTTAACGCTCTACTTTCTTCTAAGCCGTAGGTCACAGGTTCGAATCCTGTAGGGCGTGCCATTTAATAATCAATCACTTATCAACTTCCTCCAGTCGCTGATTTTTCCTTGTGGGACATATTTGGGACATCTTCTGCAAAAATTTGCAAAAATTGAGTCAATTTGACGTGCGTGCTCAGTTAAATGGTTAGGTGCCAGGTGAGCATATCGACGGACCATTTCGATGATTCTAATGTCTTGTAGTATCTGTCGGACGATGGCCAGTCAGAGTACAGCATTACTGCTCTGTAATATCGAACAGAATGGTTAATGCTGGTTATAGCTGAGTGCAGAATAAGCGCTCTGCAGGAATGTGAAAATATGTTGCCGGTAACAGGCTAATAGTCATTATAGCTTTAGGTTCTGTCTGACTGGGTTAAATATCGCATTTTAAGCTGGCGTGAAGTACAGTTGTTATAGATCAATATTGAACACTATTTGAAAGCATACCCTCGATGTTCATCCACTGCCTGGAAAGATCCGAATGAACATCAAATTCGTCGCCATCTCCGTATTCGCTGTTGTGTGCGTCTTTGCATCAGATATTTCCATCGCCAAATCGAATTCCTTAAGCGATGATCAGGTCAGTCAAAGGATTATTGATGACTCTGTCGCATCCTACCCCGGTACTTGTGCCTGTCCCTTCAATACCGCCCGGAACGGCAGCTCGTGCGGTGGCCGCAGTGCCTGGAGCAAAGCTGGTGGGTACTCACCTATTTGCTACAAGAAAGAGGTAACAAAGGAGATGGTTAAGGCGTGGCGACAAGAGAATCAATGATAACGATCAATATCTGAACCAGGTGATTACTTACACTGGAATAGTAGTTTAAATAATATTAAATGATTATTTCGAATACTGCAGCCCATTTGCAGTAAGCACTGTTCTGGTAGAGGCGGCAGAGGCCACGGCGTATATCTTTTTACCTTGTGATATTTGAACCCAGCAAATCTATTTCCCCTGCCTGATAGACTTAGTGTCACCGTATCCTGTTACTAAGAGCACGGGGCTACCTACTCATAAGACACTTCCTCTTCTTACGAGGAAACCGGTTCAGCGTGTTGTGTGTGGAGACAGTACCCATCAACTCAAACTGATAACAAAAAGTTTAATTTTTTTCCCCGCCGCGCTGACTATAGTTAGGGCACTTTCACTTGCCCAATAAGGTCACGATTATGAAATTAGTTATCGCCTCCGTAATTTCTCTGCTCAGCTTCAGCGCGCTGGCGGCGCCAGAGGGGACGCTCAGCGTACACATTCTTAATCAGCAAACCGGGCTCCCTTCACCGGGGGTGCAGATTGAGCTGGATAAACAGCAGGGGGAGAGCTGGCAGCATATCGCCACCGGTAAAACGGATGCCGATGGGCGGATTAAGTCGCTCTATCCGCAGGCGGAGAATATGGAGCCGGGGGTGTATAAAGTGACGTTTAAAACCGGTGACTATTTTAAAAGCCAAAATATGAATACGTTCTTCCCGGTGATTCCGGTTATTTTCAATGTCACAAAGCAAAATCAAAAACTGCATATCCCGCTGCTGCTCAGTCAGTACGGATACTCTACCTACCGCGGCAGCTGATGACCCAAGCCGCTATCCAGCCAACGCCTGCGCGGCTTCCGCAGGCGTCACACTTTTCTCGCACCACGATGTCCACGCCTAACGCTCGGTCTCTTTCTCTTTAAAGTGTTTAACGGCTTCGTCGTACATCGCCAGCAGGCCGGAAATTTCGCCTTCATATTGCGGCACGCGCTGGGCGCGAACGAGCTCAATCAGCAGCGCATAGGCTGCTTCTTCCGGGGCCGCATGTGGATTGATCAGTCCAGACATATCACCTCCTTAACAGTGGGCCTTTAGCCTACCCCTCGGCGGGAAAACGCAACAGCCTGATATGCAACCAGTACTTCTTATATGGCTCTTGTGAAACCTCAGAGGCGAAGACCACGGCGGAAATCAATTGAAGGAGGGGTTATCCAGACCACTGGCGTGGCGATTAGCGGTGCATCTACACCGGCAGGAGGCTCATCATCAGCCAGGCGATGGCGATGCAGATAAGGGTCATCGACAGCACAAAATTCATGGTAGCTCCTCTTCATCCTTTCTTTACTCGACGTAAATTTTGACAGTGATGATCGCCTTTATCCTTGGCGATTTGTGCCGCTATCCGGCGGTGGGCTGGGGAAAGACGGCCTGTTTCCCCGTGAAGGCCAGCAAAATATCCTCTTTGTCAGGGTTATAGTGATGACATCAATGAATAAGCGGCATCACATTGGTTATGTTGGTCTTTCCGCCTGAAGAATGACTTCAGGTCGCTGATAAGCTTGCTGGGGGACTAACAGGATGAGCACTACACCGTTAACGCTTTCTTTTGCCGGGCAACAACCGCCCATCGCCCTGCCGCAGGTGCCGGGAACGCGGGGGCCGGTGGGAGTCGACATGCGCGGGCTAAATCAGTCCGGATTCTGCAGCTATGACCCCGGCTTCGCCAATACCGCCGGATGCCAGTCGGCGATCTCGTGGATCGATACGGAAAACAGCGTGCTGCTGCACCGCGGCTATCCGGTAGATCAGCTGGCTCGCCAGTGCGATTTTCTCGAAGTGGCCTACATCATGCTGAACGGTGACGCGCCGGATGAGGCCAGCTATCAAACCTTTCGCGAGACCATCACCCGCCATACTCTGGTCCATGAGCAGATAGCCCGCATGTGCAGCGGCTTTCGTCGCGACTCGCACCCGATGGCGCTGATGTGCGCCCTGGTGGGGGCGCTGGCGGCGTTTTATCATGACGTCCTGGACGTGGAAAATCCGCAGCACCGGGCGCTGGCCGCCACCCGGCTGCTGTCGAAAATGCCCACTATCGCCGCCATGAGCTACAAGTACACCATTGAGCAACCCGCGGCGTATCCGCGCAACGATCTCTCCTATGCCGGTAATTTCCTGCAGATGCTGTTTGCTATCCCGGCGGAAAAATACGTTCTCAATCCGGTTATCGAGCAGGCGATGAACCAGATCCTGGTGCTGCATGCCGATCACGGGCAGTGCGCCTCGACCACTACGGTGCGCGCGGCGGGCTCCTCCGGGGCGAACTTATTCGCCTGCGTCGCCGCCGGGCTGGCGTCGCTGTGGGGGCCGATGCATGGCGGAGCAAATGAATCGAGCATGCGAATGCTGGAGGAGATTGAAAGCGTCGATCAGGTTCCGGCGTTTCTGCGCCAGGCGAAGCGCGATCCGCAGGCATTTCGCCGGCTGGGTTTTGGCAACTCGCGCTACCGTCACCGTGACCCGCGCGCCGATATCCTGCGTGAAACCAGCCATCGGGTGCTGGCGGAGGTAGGCATGTCCGACCGCCTGCTGCAGGTGGCGATGGCCCTTGAGGACGTGGCGCTGACCGACCCCTATTTTGTGGACAATGGCCTGTCGCCAAGCGTGGATTTCTATACCGCGGTGATCCTTAAAGCGATGAATCTGCCTTCGTCGATGTTTGCGGTGGTCACCGCGGTCGGTCGGACGGTCGGTTGGGTGGCGCACTGGAACGAGATGCACCAGGCGCCGCTGACCATCTACCGGCCACGGCAGATTTACGTTGGCGAGGGCTATCGGGATTACGTCTCCCGACGCGGCGAGCGGTCTGCTGAGCTAAGGTAATGCCTTACAGGCAGGAGGCGCGCGGCGTCTTCCTGCCCAGGCGGGTTACTACTCAGAGATGCCGGGAGAGCAGATAGTGCTCGACGGCGGTATATTCGGTTAACCGGGTATACAGCGCCAACAGGGCGCTGAGAAAAGCGCCTACCTCACAGGCCTGCGGCCTGGGCGTGGCGAGTAATGGCTGTAGCGTAGCTCTCAGTTGATCAAGGTCGGGCTTCAGCACATACGGTATATGCAGGGTGCTGAGGATGGTTTCAGTCTGCTGGAAATCATGACGAGATGGCAACGCCTCGTCTGCGCTTAGCCAGCTCAGGATAATCAACATGAGGCGATTTTTAGCGTAGAGATACGATTTCATGGCCTGTCTCCTGTCGGTAGTGGCGCAACACCATCCCCTGAACTTTGTTCATCAGTTCCACGTTATTTTTCACCGCCAGCTTGCTAAGGACGCGTGAACGGTAGTAGTAGACCCGTTTGATCGTGAGCTGCATGGTGCTGGCCACGTGACACAACGGCATTCCCCCCATCAGCAGGCTGATTAAAAAAGTTTCCTTACGGGTCAGGTTATAGCTGTCAGGTATGGCGATATAGAGCTTGTCGGCGGGGGGCGATGTCAAGCGCGGACCGCGGGCAAGGGCAGCGCTGAGCCCGGCAAAACTGGTGATGAACTCTGCGCCGAGCACAATGGCGAGGCTGCGTTCGAGCTCGCTCAACGGGTAGCCTGATTTGGCAAAAATAAAGATCCGGATCAGGGGATTAAACGATTTTAAACTGAGCGCGACCTGCAGTACTTCGATGCTGACGCTGCTGTAATCAATAAGGATGGTGCTTAGCCGGGCTCCGGCATCGGTCGCAAAAAAAGTATAGAACATCTCACTCTGTCCACTAAACGGGTAACAGAGTATTTCTTTAATATCCAGAGGCTTGCTGTTTGGTTCATTAATATACGCTTTCAGGGCAATATTAAAATATTCTGAATCCGCAATGCAGATCAACATAATGACCTCCTGGCATAAATACGCTGTGCATGCTGTCCTGCCTGATTCGACAATTTACTGTAGAGAATACCCACCTGAAATAACATACTCCCTGCGCTTTCAATCCAGGGGGGAGAACGTGGGAGGAGGTGGTTAATAATGAGGGTGAGATAGTTAGATCGCATTTCTCGAATGTTTTTTAGAAAATAAAAAATAAAAATTACCTTTTATTTACAGTGAGTTGTGTTTTTATTGTGTGTCAGTTTTATTTCTTTTTCAAAGTGGTGTTAAGACTTTTCTATAAAAAGTAGAAATGGTCCTGGTGGCGAATTTGAATAATAAATAATGAAGTGAGTAGGATGTCAGTGCAGGGAAGGGGTTAAAAGATAACAGGTTAATCCAATGGACTGAGCATTAATAAATTGTACGTATAAAGTACGCCAGGGTATTTCCTGAACGATTCTCCATAAGCGTGGTGATGAGGAGTGAAGATGAAAAAATACAGCAGAGGAATGGCATCTTTCGTGGTGATGATGATGCTTTCTCCGGTAGCGGCACAGGCTGCTGATGGCAAAGTCACCTTTAATGGTGAAGTCATCGAAAATACTTGTACGGTAGTGAATAAAGACAAGACGGTAACCCTACCGACGGTCCAGCGTTCAGCGCTCAGCAGCGCGGGTGAGACGGCGGGCGTGGTTCCCTTCACCATCGATCTGACGAGCTGCACCCCAGGGGCTGATGTCTCGGTGTACTTCGAGAAAGATCAATACGTTTCCACGGAGGGTCGACTAAAAAACACTCTGTCTGACGGCACGGAAGCAGAAAACGTGGATGTGGAGCTGCTGAACACCCGGTTTACGCCGATTAACCTCGCGGAGACCCCGGCGGTCGCTGCAGACGGCAAAGTTGCTCGCCTGGAAGCGATCCCGGTGGCGGTGGCTGAGCAGGATGGTTCCGCCTCGCTGCCTTTCTATGCCCGCTACTATGCGACCGACGCCGCTACGGCTGGAAAAGTCGCTACCTACGTCAACTTTACGGTGGTCTATCCGTAACCCCTGTCCACGGCCCCGCTCAGGGGCCGTTTATCCCCCCGACAAGGAGGAGGTGAATATGCGGCGTATGGTTCTGGCACTGCTGCTGTCCAGCTATTTACCCTCGGCGGACGCCAGCATGGTTATTGACGGCACACGGATTATTTTTCCCGGCGACAAAAAAGAGATCGCCGTCCGGGCCACCAATATGGGGGAGACCCCCTCTCTGACGCAGGTCTGGGTCGACGATGGCCGCGTGCAAAATCAACCGGAAAAGGATGCGGCGCCGTTTATTGTGCTGCCGCCGATTGTGCGCATCGAACCGGGAAAAGGCCAGAGCTGGCGCCTGGTGTTTAACGGCAGCCGCCTGCCGCAGGATCGGGAATCGCTGTTCTGGTTCAATCTTCTGGATATCCCACCTGAGCCGAAAAATGGCAAGACTGACAATTACCTGCAGCTCGCGATACGGTCGCGTATCAAGCTGTTTTACCGTCCGGCAGGCGTGGCGGCGGAAAAAATAGCCGCGGAAAAAGCCCTGAGCTGGGCGCTGGCTCCTACGGGCAACGGGTTGCGGGTGAGCAATGCCTCAGCGCGCTATATCACCATCGACAGCATCACCCTTAACGGACAAAAACACGCTGCCGGCATGGTCGCCCCGTTTTCCTCGCTGGAGATCGCGCCTAAAGGGGTCGCGCTGCGCACGCTGCCAGCCAAATTCAGCTTCACCACCATCAATGATTACGGCGCGGTAGTGAATCATAATTATCCTCAGTAAGGACATTATTATGAAACTCAGGGAGATCAAGGTTGGGTTGATGCTGCTCCTTCCCTGGCAGGAGGCATGGGCGGCAGAGGCGTTTAGTTTTAACCGCGCCCATTTGCACGGCGCCGCGCAGGTTGATCTCCAGAAATATCAATACGGTAATCCACTACACGCCGGACAGTACCGCAGCACGCTCTCGGTGAATGGCCGGGACCTGGGGGAAGAAACGTTTGTTATCCAGGAACACGATGGCCAGCTTGAGCCCTGCATCTCACCCTCGCTGTTCGACGCTCTGCAGCTGAAGGATGCCCAGTGGCCAACCGCGGCCACCTGCCTGCGTTTTTCGCAGATCGATAAGGCGATCGGCTGGGAGTATGACAGCGGGGAAAACGTCCTGCGGGTAAATATGCCCCAGGCGCTGCTGCAACCCCATTATCGGGGGGCGGTGAACCTGAAAAAGGTGGATAGCGGCGTGCCCGCCGCGGTGCTGCGCTACCAGGCCAATAGCTATCAGAGCATCGTCGACGGGGACACCAGCAGCCATCATTATCTCGGGCTGGATGCCAGCCTGCGCGCCTTTGGCTGGCGGTTACATCACCAGTCCAGCTACCAGGCGCAGGAAGGGAATACGCACTGGGATAGCATTGCCACCTGGGCTGAGAGAAGTGTAGTGAACTGGGCGTCCACGTTACGGCTGGGTCAGGGATGGACCGACGGAACCTTCTTTGACAGCGTCAGTTTTATCGGCGGCAGGCTGGCTACCGATGTGCGCATGCTGCCGGGCTCTCGCCGCGGTTTTGCGCCGTCGGTCAGCGGCGTGGCGCGCACCAACGCCCGCGTAACGGTCACCCAGAACGGCGCTCTGTTGTACGAGGCAACGGTTCCGCCGGGCAAATTCACCTTCGACGATCTCTATCCCACCAACGCCGGCGGCGATTTACAGGTGACGATCCACGAGGCGGATGGCAGTCAGGACACCTTTACCGTGCCGTACGCCACGCTGCCTGGCCTGGTGCGGGCAGGCGCGGTCTATTATGATCTGTCGCTGGGCTATCTGGATGAGGACGGGATCGCCGGGCGGCCGGGATTTGGCGAAGCCACGCTGCAGTACGGCTTCAATGACTATATCAGCGGCTATACCGGCGCTAACGCGACGACAGATTATTACTCGACGCTGGTCGGCAGCGCCTTCAATACCTACTGGGGCGCGCTGGCGGTCGATCTTTCCCGTTCTGCGGCGAAGGGCAGGGAGCACGGCTGGCAGGAGGGCTACCGCTGGCGGGTGTCCGCATCAAAATCGTTTACATCCGATACGCGAATGCTGCTCTCGATGAGCCACAGCAACGACGGCAATTATCGCTCCATTCGCGATGCCGCCTGGGAGCACGACCGGCACCCCAACGACTGGCGGGAGATGACCCGCTACAGCGCGACGTTGTCTCAGCAGGCCGGCAGCGGCAGTCTGTCATTTAACGGAATCTGGAGTGAGGATGTCCGCCACCACCGCTGGCGCTCATATCAGCTGGGCTATGCCAACCGCTATGGTCAGCTCAATTATTATCTGTATGCCCAGCAGAGCCAGGATATCCATCACCGCAATAATCAGGTGGTGGGCGTCTCCTTTTCGCTGCCGTTCGGGCAGGCGGGCAGCCTGACCACCCGCTTTAACCACGATAAAAACTACGGCAGCCAGCTGCAGTCCAGCTATACCGGCAGCGCAGGCGAGAAAAACGCCTTCAGCTACGGTTTGACCGCCAGCTACGACATGCCGCGGGAGAACCCAAATGAAGCCAGCGTTGCGGCCAACGGTAGCCTGCGGACGGATTATGCGTACCTGAACGCCAGCGCCAGCGCCGGTCGCCATCAGCAGCAGTACTCGCTGGGGGCATCGGGCGCCCTGGTAGCGCATCAGGGCGGCATGACCGCCACCCCCGAACTGGGGGAAACCTTCGCCATTGTGGAAGCGCCCGGCGCGGTGGGGGCCCGGGTGGCTAACCGCCTTGGACAGCCGATTAACCGCCAGGGTTTTACGATCATCCCTTACCTCGATCCCTTTACCGCTAACTGGCTGGATCTCGATCCGCAGGGTCTGAACGACCATGTGGAGATTGTCTCCAGCAGCACGACGGTGGTGCCCGATTCGGGCGCGGCGGTGAAGGTCAAATTTGTCACGCGTACCGGCTATCCCTGGTTTGCCCATGTCACGCTGCCGGATGGCGCGGCGCCCCCGCTGGGCGCGGAGGTGTTCGACGACAACGGTCGGGCGGTTGGCGCCGTCGGTCAGGGCGGGCTGCTGTATGCCCGAGTGCCGCAGGACCACGGCAGCGTCTCGGTAGTATGGGGCGAACGCAGCGGGCAACGCTGCCGGTTGGCCTATGCCATCCGCGACGACGCGGTGCAGCAGGTTAGCAGCGGCACGCCGCATCAGGTCTGCCGGCCGGGAATAAAGGAGAAGTAATATGAAAAAAATCATCGCATCAGGGGTACCTCTTCTGCTGGCCGGCGGGTACTGCGCTTCGCTGTCGGCAGCGTGCCAGATGGTCAGTGGCAAAACTATCGAGTATTCAGTGAACGTCAGCCAGGCCAGTATCAACCTTGACGTCAGCGATCTCCCCATCGGCTCCCTGCTATACAGCTACGGAGGGATGATTATCACTAATAACGAACGCTGGGAGATCGCCTGCAGCGGCAGCGAGCCCGGCGGGTTTCAGAGCATTGGCGGTTCCCGGGTCGGCCCGGCGGGAGACGGCAAGCCGGGGGATATCTACAGCATCGACCGCCTGCCGGGCATCGGCTACAGCTTTCAGATGGGGGAACAGGATGGCATTAATTTCGATCCCCTGTTCACGGCCTGGCCTTCCGCGCCGGTATTTTCCGGCCAGCGCGCATTTCAGGCGGAAAATAAAAAACCGACCATCTATTTCTGGCGGATTGCCGATAACGGCGGTCTACCGCCGCCGGGCGAATATTGCCTTAATGATTACCTTGGCGATATTTATCTTGGCGGAGTACAGGCGATGCGCTTCAGCGTCAGCGGACTCTGTATTCAGGTCAAATCACCCACCTGCAAGATTACTGACGACAGTAAAAACATTAACGTCTTCCTCGGACGGCATAACAAAACCGCATTTACCGGGCTCAACAGCACCACCGCCCCGGTTCCTTTTAACATCAACCTGACGAACTGTGAAAATGTCGGCAGCGTGTTTATGCAGTTTAACGCGACGGTGGACAGCGCTGTCGCCGCCAACGAAGTGATTAAAATCGATGACCAACCTGAAGGGGCATCCGGACTTGGCGTGCAGATCCTCAGTGCCGGCGGCTCGCTGGTGCCGCTAAACCAGGTGAGCCAGGTCTGGTCCGGGAAAAAAGGCAGTCAGACGAACTATCGTTTATCCTATCAGGCCCGCTATATCCAGACGCAGCCCGCAGTGACTGCGGGCGAAGCGAACGCCAGCGCGACCTTCGTGGTGACTTATAACTGATCTGCCTGGCGGCGCGGCGCCGTCAGGCATGCGCCAGTAAAGGAAACATCAACTTCCTGTCTTTAAACAGGTTTTCCTTCTGGTCATAGACGAAGAGGATATCTTCTCCCTCTATCTTCTCATACTCGCCGAGCCGGTCTTCACTGGGGGTAAAACCGAGGATGGCCTGGTAAACGTGGTCATCGGCCAGTTCGTTGACCAGCGTCGACAGGCTCTTGCCCACGTCGCAGAACAGATCAAAGCAGATCAGCACCGGACCGTTTTGCATGGCGATGACCACCGCCTCATTTTTTGCCGAGTAATAGACAAAATGCTTCATAAAGGCTGAGCAGTAAAACATCAGCAGGCCAAAGTTATGCTCCACCCGCAGCGGTGAGAACGGGTTGGATTTTTCATAGTAATGGCGGAGCAGGGCGACATCGTCAGCGCTGTCCATATCCAGTTTACGAAAATCACCGGCTCGCGGGGAGACCGGCATAATATATTGATACTCTTCGCTGCGGGTGAAGCCAAATTTGGGGTAAAAATCCACCGTGGTGGGATTGGCGAATAAAAAGAAGGCGTCCGCCTCCTGCTGCCAGTCCTGCAGGATGTGATGGATAAGCTGGCCGGCTAATCCCTTATTACGGTGGTCCGGCTCGGTCATCACGGTGCCAATCTGAATATAACGCCGGGGCTCGCCCTGCCAGCGCAGGTCGATGATGTTGGCCGAAGCGTTAGCGATAACTTTATTGCGTTCGACAAAAGCATAGGGGATATAGGCGTCGGTCCAGTAACCTTGCTGATACCACTCTTCAAAAGACAGGTCAAAAGTCTTAACGGCAAGGTCAATGAAGCTTTTTCTTAATGGGTTATTTTCTCTGACTTGCTTCACTAATTGATAATTCATTGTCATAGTTCCTTCTCACTATGGCTTCTGAAAGCGGCGACGTCGGCAAAGGCACTTGCGTCGAATGAGCGCTGTAAACGTAGCATATCTGGGAAAAGGATCCGCAATGTCGATGCTTAACCTTTGCCCCAGTCACAAATAACCGCATGCTGGCCGTGTCAAACCGGGCGAAACGGACTGTTTGCGTTCGCTATCGCCATAATAAAGCGTGAGTAAAAGAGGTATTGGTCGAGAGGCTGAGGCAAATGTACTGGCTATTTTATCGACAATCGGCCGAGCCGTAGAGGTTAGGTTTATTTATTTATGCATTAAACAGGAAATTTTACGCGTTGCGTCTAATAATAGAGTAGTCCCCAGCGTAAGGGCTGAATTTATCCTGGAATCGGCTTATAATAACGCGCTTTGTGATTGAGTATTACCGCACGAATTGGAAAAATACTACGTGCAGGATCCGCTACTTTATTTCGCGGTTTTTGCTCAGCTATTATTGAGTGAATTAACAGGATTACTATGTCAAATTTACCCAAATTTTCCCGCGCGCTGTTGCACCCGCGTTACTGGCTGTTGTGGCTGGGAATTGGCTTTTTGTGGCTGCTGGTGCAATTACCGTATCCGGTGATCTACCGTCTGGGAACGGCGCTTGGGCGGCTGGCAATGCGGGTGATGAAAAGCCGCGCGCGGATTGCCAGACGTAATCTCGAACTCTGCTTTCCCGAGATGAGCGCCGCCGACCGCGAGGCGCTGCTGGTGAAAAACTTTGAATCGCTGGGCATGGGGCTGATGGAGACCGGCATGGCCTGGTTCTGGCCGACGCACCGGGTAGCGCGCTGGACCGAGACCAGCGGCGTTAACGAGGTGGTGGAGCTTCTGGAAGAAAAGCAGGGCATTTTACTGATCGGTATCCATTTTCTGACCCTCGAAATGGGTGCGCGAATGTACGGCATGTTTACCCCAGGCATTGGCGTCTACCGGCCCAACGATAACCCGCTGATTGACTGGCTGCAAACCTGGGGACGCTTGCGCTCTAACAAGACCATGCTGGATCGAAAAAATCTGAAAGGGATGGTCAGGGCGCTAAAAGAGGGGGAAATTCTCTGGTACGCGCCGGATCATGACTACGGTCCGGCCAGCAGCGTCTTCGCCCCGCTGTTTGCCGTCGAACAGGCGGCGACCACCACCGGTACCTGGATGCTGGCGAAAATGTCCGGGGCGACGATTGTGCCGTTTGTTCCGCGGCGCAAGCCCAACGGCATGGGGTATGAATTGATCTCCCTGACGCCGGAGCGCACGCCGCCGCTGGCGAGCGCCGAGGTTACGGCGGCCTGGATGAATCAGATTATCGAACAGTGCATCCTGATGGCGCCCGAGCAATACATGTGGCTGCACCGGCGCTTTAAGACCCGCCCGGAAGGAGTACCGCCGCGTTACTGAACGCCTCGGCCAAAAAATAAGCGCATCGGTAGCACGCTTAGTAAATCGCCGTCTATACTGAAAGGGCCTGACTGAAGGCTAATTCCAAGGAGATTGCAGGATGAAAAAAGTGATAGTCGCGTTAGCCCTTTCCGCCGTTGCATTTGGCGCCTCCGCCGCGCAGTTGATTACCAAAGAAGAAGTGAAACACTTCAAACTGACCAAAGTCGGGCCGATCTCGGTGGGGCCGTCCGGTGGCGAATTCTCTTCGCCTTCCGATCTGCACGATCAGCTCTCCAAGCTGGCCGATGAGAAAGGCGGAAAGTACTACGTGATCACCGCTGCGCGTGAGCATGGCCCTAACTTTGAAGCCACAGCGGAAGTGTATAAATAACCTTTTTTTAAAGCGTGCCGTATCGGCGCGCAACGCATTGAGCCTGGAGCGCGTTAAGCCTCCGGGCTTATTTTTTTCTGCTATCGGAATTGCCTTAGGCAATAGCGGCAGCGGAAATGCGTTTTTATCGCTATATATAGATTTCATGATCACGATGTTAATGAATTATTGCTTTTTATTGTTAATAAAGAGCCAATTCCGGCCTAATGCCTGAGGGAGTGACCCCTGGCAAAAATAGGTAGGACAAATGTGTTATCATCGCGCCTTTCCCTTTTTGTCTGGGGCTTTCTTGTATGCTACAACCTGTTGTTCGCGTCGGTGAATGGCTGGTAACCCCCTCTGTAAACCAAATCAGCAGGAAGGGGCGCCAGCTTACCCTTGAACCGCGTTTAATCGATCTTCTGGTCTTTTTTGCCCGCCATCCGGGGGAAGTGCTTAGCCGGGACGAGCTTATCGAAAACGTCTGGACCCGGAACGTTGTGACCAGCCACGTCGTCACGCAGAGTATTTCTGAACTGCGCAAGTCGCTCAAAGACGGCGACGACGTTAGCCTTGAGTACATCGCGACGGTACCCAAACGGGGGTATAAGCTCACGGTGCCGGTGATCTGGTGCACCGAAGAGGGGGAGGAGCTAGCCCCGTCGATGGAGGCGCTGACGCCTTCGCCGTCGACCGCCGTTCCTGCGCCGCCGGCCGCCGGTGCGCCATCCGACGTCTCTGTCCCTCTCCCTGATGCCGCCGCGCCGCCACCGGCTCCTACCGTGGCCAGCGCGCCGTCAGGCCGCAAGCGCCTCACTACCGCCCTGGTGTGGGGGCTGTTCCTGTTGGCGCTGGGCACCTGCGTGGCGCTGGTGGCGCTGTCGAGCATGGAATCGCGGCCGCCGGTCAACAAGGCGCGTCTGCTGCTCAATCCGCGCGATATCGATATCCACCTGGTGAATGGCAACTCCTGCGCTAACTGGTCGTCGCAGCACTCCTACGCCGTAGGACTGGCCAGCCTGATCACCACCTCGCTGAACACCTTCTCGACCTTTATGGTGCATGACAAAACGGACTACAACATCAATGAACCAAGCAGTTCCGGCAAAACGCTGACCATTGAGTTCGTTAATCAGCGCCATTATCGGGCGCAGCAGTGCTTTATGTCGGTCCAGCTGGTGGACAACGCCGACAGCTCGACGATGCTGGATAAGCGCTACTTTGTGACCAACGATAACCAGCTGACCATCCAGAACGATCTGATGAACAGCCTGTCGGATGCCCTGGCGCAGCCGTGGCCGGCGCGAATGCAGGCGATGCTCAGGCAATATCAGCCCTCGCAAAGCGTGGCGTTAACCTATTTCTACCAGTCGCATCAGCTGTTAATGAAGGGCGACGTCGATTCATTAAGTAAGGCCAGTAGCCTGCTGGATGATGTGATTAAGCGGGCGCCGGATTTTATTTACGCCTATGCCGAAAAAACGCTGGTGGATGTATTGCGCCATTCACAACAGCCGCTGGATGATAAACAGCTGGCCGCCCTCTACAGTGAAGTCGAGCGGGTAGGGGCGATGCCGGGTATAAAAGACATGGCGATTTATTATCAAATAAAAGCGGTGGATTCATTGGGGAAGGGCAAAGTCGACGAAGCAAATACCGCAATTAATAGTGCGATTGATTTAGAGATGTCATGGCTAAATTATGTGCTGTTAGGCAAAGTCTATGAGATGAAAGGTGAGAACCGTCTGGCTGCCGATTCTTACATCACGGCGTTTAATTTACGTCCTGGCGAAGATACCCTGTACTGGATTGAAAATGGGGTTTTCCAGACGTCGGTTAACCGAGTCGTTCCATATCTCGACAACTTTCTCTCTTCAGAATAAGTAAACCCTCATCATGTGCAAGGTTTTGGGCATGGTGAGGTTAAATTTATGTTTCTCATGAAGCCTCTTGTTGTTATTTTTATTTAGCATTCAGGAGGCTTTAAATAACAGTCAGGTAACATGTTCTGCTTCTTATAACTTGCTGTAATACAACGATGTTTATCTTTTTCTGACACCCTGTTGTCATGTTTATATGTTAAGCGAAAAAGGTCAAAATATCATTTGTCTGATGTTTGTTTTTATATCACTTTATCTTTAGGACTTATCTCGTACAAATCAGTAATCTTGTTGGCAGTTGGTCGGGTCAATTAATGGTTCTGTATCATGATCTGTACCTCCCAAATAAACTTAGGAGAAAAACAACCATGAGTTCTGCCAAGAAGATCGGGCTATTTGCCTGTACCGGTGTCGTCGCCGGTAATATGATGGGGAGCGGGATTGCATTATTACCTGCGAACCTGGCCAGCATCGGTGGTATTGCCATTTGGGGCTGGGTAATTTCAATTATTGGTGCGATGTCTCTGGCTTATGTTTATGCCCGACTGGCCACTAAAAACCCGCAGCAGGGCGGTCCTATTGCCTACGCTGGCGAAATATCTCCGGCGTTCGGTTTCCAGACCGGTGTCCTTTATTATCATGCAAACTGGATTGGTAACCTGGCCATCGGGATTACCGCAGTTTCTTATCTCTCTACGTTCTTCCCAATTTTAAATAACCCGGTGCCAGCAGGTATTGCCTGTATTGCCATCGTGTGGAT
>OKVX01000379.1_pt1 | contig 23374 bp, 22 predicted proteins | sample 1606941 | NCBI WGS metagenome assembly OKVX01 (sample SAMN03281016, study PRJEB24777) | human gut metagenome | isolation source: fecal sample PR161 from 1 month old female Malay infant, caesarean... | reverse complement strand
CGGCGATGCAAAACCTGTTAAAAGATAATCCGCCGGATGCGGTATTTGCCGTTTCCGATACGCTGGCGGCGGGCGCGTTGCGCGCCATTCAGCAGGCAGGTCTGCGGGTGCCAGAGGATATTGCCGTGGTCGGCTTTGACGGTACGGAGCTGGCGGACATGATTTCACTTACCACCATCGAACAGCCGTCGCGGGATATCGGGCGCAAGGCGGTCAATCTTCTCTTAAACAAAATCGACAACCCGGATGCGCCCACGGAAAGGGTGATGATGGACTGGCGCTTTATTTCCCGCGCCAGCACCTGATTATCTGGCAATAACGCCTGCCAGGGAGCGAATATCGTTCCCGGTCGGCGACTGGTGAATACGCAGGCCAAACTCACCCACTACCGCGAAAATATGGTCGAAGATATCGGCCTGAATATCTTCGTATTCCGCCCAGATTACCGTATTGGTAAAGGCATATATTTCAATCGGCAGCCCGTTGGCATCCGGCGCCAGCTGGCGCACCATCAGCGTCATATCTTTACGAATACGCGGATGGTTACGCAGATATTCATTCAGGTAAGCGCGGAAGGTGCCGATATTGGTCATCTTGCGCAGGTTTAATACCGATTCCCCTTCGCCGTTCTGCTGATTCCACAGGCTAATTTCCTCATGCCGCGCGGCCAGATAAGGCTTCAGCAGTTTCGCCTGAATCAGCTTCTGCTGCTCCTGCTCGTCGAGAAAATGAATGCTGGTGGTATCGATATTCAGGCTGCGCTTGATGCGTCGCCCGCCGGAGGCGGACATCCCGCTCCAGTTGATAAAGGCGTCGGAGACCAGCGCCCACGTCGGAATGGTGGTGATGGTGTTATCGAAGTTGCGTACTTTAACGGTCGTCAGGCCGATGTCCGTCACCGTACCATTAGCGCCGTACTTCGGCATCTCCAGCCAGTCGCCGAGCTTGAGCATGTCGTTGGCGGAAAGCTGAATACCCGCCACAAGGCCGAGTATCGGGTCTTTAAACACCAGCATCAGGACGGCGGCCATCGCACCCAGACCGCTGATCAGAATCGCCGGGGACTGGCCGATCAGCAGGGAGATAATCAATATCCCCACCAGGATAGCGCTCACCAGCTTGATGCCCTGGAAGATCCCCTTCAGAGGCAGCTGGGAGGCGGTCGCCATCTTTTGCGACAGATTAAATATCACGTCCAGCAGCGAGAAGAAGGAGAGCAGGGCATACACCATCACCCACAGCTTCGCGCAGGTGGTGAGTATTTCCGCCGCTTCGCTGCCTTTTTGCAACCACAGTACCGCCTGAACGTTGACGATTATCCCCTGCAGGGTAAAGGCCAGACGGTGAAATAATTTATTCTGGGTAATGATTTGCAGCCATAAATGGCTACTGGCCTGCGCGCGTTTCTCGAATGCGCGCAGCACCAGTTTGTGCAAAATAAAATGAACAATGATGGCGGTGAGAAAAATAATACCAAAGATAATCACTAAAGAGGTGGTGTGATTAATTTCAATCCCTAACTCTTCAACCTGAGCAATTAATTCCTGCATAACGTCTCCTGTATTGTTGCAGCCCCATAATGGCGGCTGCGGATCTATTATGCAAATTCACAGGGTTATTTGGCGGCCTCACAGACCTTCACTACCGGCAGGCAGAGACGATGACGCATGCGCAGCGTCGCCAACGCCAGGATAACCATCAGGCCGGTTTCCACCGCCAGGAAAAGGGTAATCGCCTGCGCGTAATCCCCGTGGTAATGCTGCAGCCCGTGCAGCAAAATCGCCCCGAAAATGGCCGGTCCCAGACCCAGCGCGGCCTGCTGCAGCGTGCTGAGAATGGCGCTTGCGGCCCCTGCGTCGTCAGGCTGGATGTCGCGCATCCCGATGCGGTAGAAGCTGTTTACAATCAGCGCCTGGCCGTAGCCCACCAGCCCGGTGGCAGGGGCCAGCGTCAGCGCGGTGTTGTTTACGCCCCAAATCCGGAACGTCGCGATGAGCGCCAGCAGGCCGATTATCTGAATTGCCAGACCCGTCAGCAGAATCGTGCTGGTACTGTAGCGGGCAATCAACCGTGGCGCGAACCAGGCAGAGATAAAATAGGTCACGCCCAGGGCGATAAAGCTGTTCCCGGACTGCCATGGCGCCATCCCCAGACCGGTCTGCATGGTCAGCGCCATACAGAACATAAACCCGGACCAGACGCTGAAAAAGAGCAGCGCAATCACGATGCCAAAGCGAACGCTGCGAAGCTGAAGCAGGCGTGGCGGGATCAGCGGATGGGCATTCTCTCTCTCCTTTTTGCGCGCGTTCCGCGCCATCAGCCAGGCCAGCGGAATAATGGCAAGAAGCATAACCTTCAGCGACCACGGCCAGTGCCACTGGGGACCGAGCGCCATCGGGAACAGCAGGCAGCAAAGAATGAGGGCCAGCAGCACGGTGCCTGTCCAGTCGATGCGCGACGGTGTTTCACGACGGGTTTCCGGCACGTAGCGGCGGCTTAACGCCAGCACCACCAGACAAATCGGCACGTTGATAAAGAAGGCGTTACGCCAGCCCAGCCCGGCGATATCCGCCGACACCAGCCAGCCGCCGCCCATCTGCCCGACGATAAACGCAATCCCGCCAATGCCGCCAAACAGGCTAATGGCTTTCGCGTGGGCGCTACCTTTTAGCGTGACGTGCAGCGTGGCGAGGATCTGCGGCATGATGAGCGCTGCCCCCGCGCCCTGAACGATGCGTGCGGCCAGCAGTTGTTCAATATTTCCCGCCATCCCGCACAGCAGCGAGGCCAGCCCAAAAACTGCCACGCCCCACATAAACAGGCGACGGCGGCCAAGGTTATCCCCCAGCTTGCTGCCGAGCGCAAGGCAGACGGCAAAGGCCACGCCGTAGAGAGCGACAATGAGCTCCAGCTCGGTGGCGGTGGCATGCAGCGAGTGGGTGATGGCGTCCAGCGCCACGTTGGTGATTGAGGTATCAATCATCGGCAGCATCTGGCCGGTTAACAGCAATATCAGGCCTGCGCGACCCGGTGAAACAACTGACGTATTCATGGTAACTCCATTGCGTCATTCATCAGATGGTCGTAGCATCAACCATCTGATAAACGGGTACCAGTTCTTGCTTATACTGGTACTGGCACTACCATGCAGGGGGATTTATGGCCTTGATGTCTGAACCCGTCACCTCACTTCAGGATGACACCCGAAAACAGCTGGGGGCATTTTTACGTGCCCGGCGGGAAAGCCTCGATCCCCAGCGTCTCGGCCTGCCGCGCAGCGGTCGACGGCGCACGCCGGGCCTGCGCCGGGAGGAGGTGGCGATGCTCGCTGACGTAGGCGTGACCTGGTACACCTGGCTTGAGCAGGGCAGGGACGTCAACCCCTCCAGCGCAGTGATGGCCGCCATCGCAAAAGCGCTGCAGTGCACCCCGACCGAGGCCCGGCATCTTTTCGTGCTCGCCGGCTTGCCGCCGGGTGAAGCCCCGCAGGCGGTCTGCTGCGAGGGTATCAGCGAAGGCACGCGCCGCCTGCTCGATACCCTGATGCCTAAACCCGCCAGCATTCAGAAGCCCAACTTCGACATCGTCGCGTGGAATGACAGCTTCGGGCACCTGATGGGCGTTGATTTCAATGATATCCCGCCGGAAGACCGCAACTGTATTTACCTGTTCCTTACCCATCCGGCGTGGCGCGCGCGTCTCGGCAGACGCGACGACGTGCTGCCGATTTTCGTCTCCTATTTCCGCGCGGCGATGGCCGAGCACCGGGGCGACCCGCTGTGGGAAGCCAAACTGGCGCGCTTCTTCGCGGTGTCCGAAGAGTTCAAAACCCTGTGGCACCAGCGCAACGACGTGCGCGGCGTGGAGAACCAGCTCAAGCTGTTTACCCATCCAGAACTGGGAGATTTTACGCTGCAGCAGATGTACTGGTACTCCGCGCCGCGAAACGGATCGCGGCTACTGGTGTATCTCCCGGTGGATGAGGCGGGGGAAAGGGCGATGGAATGGCTGGCGGCGCAGGGGAAGTAAGTTTTTTGCGAGGCGCTTTCAGGTAATCAAAGCGGCTCCGGTTCTTCCTGTTAAAAATGGGTAAGGTGGGACACGAAAAGCTAAATTAGCCTTTAATGCAAATTGCCTTATATGCTAATATCATCAGGGATGAAATATTGTGTTCAGACTTATCGTTCATGAGGCGGTAAGGGAAGAGATTCTCTTACTACCTGCTGGGGTGAAGGCGAAGCTGATTCGCCAGCTTGATAAATTGCGTTTAAACCCGACGGTTCTTCGGGAACCTGACAGCAAACCATTGCCGCATGGCCTGTTTGAAATATGGACCGTTGGGCTGATCCATACCCGAGGTATCTATGTTTACCAGCGGGAAAACACGATTTTTCTCTTGCGCGTGTTTGTTAAGAAGACGCAAAAAACGCCCTCTGCTGAACTTCGTCTGGCACTGAAGCGACAACAGGAGATGTTGGATGAGCAAGAAGATTATTGACTGGGATGAACTCAGGGCTGAACTGTTAAGCGATTCAGAGGTTCAGGCTTCCTTTGATGCAGAAGAGCGCAAGGAGCGTTTGCGGGAGATGCTGGCTCAATGGCGCAATCATGCTGGCCTGACGCGCGCCCAGGTGGCGGAGCGGATGGGCGTCAGCGCACCAACGGTATCAAGAATGGAAGCGAATATTACCCGGGCGAGTCTCGATACATTAACGCGTTATGCGATGGTGTGCGGGGTGAAACACCCTCAGATTACGCTTTATTGAAACAGGCACGCCGGAACCCAGCGTGCCAGAAGGGATTAGCACTCGGTCACAATCGTGCTCAGCGGCAGACGAGACTTCGGCAGCGTGGCGTTGAAATCTTCCACGCTGTGATGCCCAACCGGCACCACCACCAGGCTGGTGAAGCCTTTCTCTTTCAGGCCAAACTCTTCATCCAGAATCGCCGCGTCAAAGCCTTCAATCGGCACCGCGTCCAGACCCATCGCGCCCACGCCCAGCAGGAAGTTACCGACGTTCAGGTAAACCTGTTTCGCCATCCACTGGTCGTCATCTTTCAGATCCACGCGGTGCATGTCGGCGAAGTAGGTGCGGCCCTTATGGTTCGCGGCTTTAGCTTCCGGCGTGTTGAAACGGCCATCGGCCTCTTCCTGGTCGACAACGCGTTCCAGCCAGGCGTCGTCCATCGCGGTTTTCGCGCAGAACACCACCACGTGAGAGGCGTCCAGCATTTTGCGTTCGTTGAACACGTAAGTGCCTGCGGCGGATTTTGCCACGCGGGCTTTTCCTTCCTCGGTGCTGGCCACAATGAAGTGCCACGGCTGGGAGTTGGTGCTGGAAGGGCTGTACTGCAGCAGGGTTTTGATTTTCTCTGCTTCTTCAGCGGTCAGTTTTTTGGTTGGGTCGAACGCCTTGGTAGAGTGGCGTTTCAGGGCGACAGAAATGATATCCATGACTACTCCTGGTAATGAAATTCGCCCGTGCGCGGGCGCGAAAGGAGAGCAGATTACCGCGCGAAGCGGCAAAAGATAAGTGCGATTCGAGCGGTTATACTGTTCGGCACAGACGAACAATCAGGCAGGGCGTATCCATTTCTGGTCTTTTTTCGGCAGCTTATCGACGACCAGGTTCCACGAATCCGCGATCAGGTCGGCGACCAGTTCTGGCGTGATGTCCTCGGTGCCGTAGAGCGAAATCCAGTGTTTTTTATTGAGGTGGTAGCCCGGCTCAACGCCACGATAAATCTGCTGATTTAACAGGGATTTTTCCGGGTCGGATTTCAGGCTAACGTGGGGGCGTCCGTGCGCGGTGGCCATCAGCATAAAAATTTTCCCGCCCACCTTAAACACGTCGTACTCGGGGCCAAACGGCCAGCAGTGTTCGGTGAAAGGCATCTCCAGCGCGACGCGTTTTGCGTGCGCCTGCAGGGATTTACTGTCCATCGTTATCCTCCTGAGCCAGCCCGCGCCACATGGCTTCGAAACCCAGCGCTTTAAAATCGGTGGCGCGGGACGGATCGCGGGTGGCAAACTCCATGGTGGTTTCCGCCAGCGATAAGAAAAGCGCATCGCCAAACGTTTTGAATTCATCGGACATAAACACCGGGCGCACCGAACGGCGGCATAGCTCGTGAAGTTCCGGAAACATCTCTTTCACCGCCTGTTCCGTTTCAGCGCTCAGCTTTTCACTCACGCCAATCTGGCGGATCGCCGCATGCGCCACGGGGTTACGAATCCCCCAGTCCACGTAGCTGTTCCAGATATTGCGGGTATGCTCTTTAGGAAGCGTGAGGGTGCGATCGAGGTTCGCCAGCATGGTCTGGCAGAGATCCTGCTTGAGGTGCAGGTAAAGGGCATTCAGCAGATCGTCTTTTGTAGCAAAGTAGCGAAACAGCGTGCCTTCAGCGACGCCCGCATTACGGGCAATTAACGCCGTTGAGGCGGCAATACCTGACTGTGCAAATGCCACCGTCGCGGCTTCCAGTAAGGCCTGTTTTTTATCTTCACTTTTCGGACGTGCCACTAAATTTTTCCCCCTTTCAATTATAAAAACCCTGATTGAAACACGTGCTTTGACACGCTGCAACGCGGAATGTCAAAGATCGAAAACGTCTTGACGACTTTATCATCATATCTATAATGAGTGCTTACTCACTCATAATCAAGTTTCCCCCCGCGTAAACCATCGGATGGCGCGCGTTTTCGGGTCAGGATATGAAAAAGCCTCTCTTCATCTGCGTGGTGTTCCTCATGATTATTGCTTCAGCTGCGAGTTTACCGTTTGTTCTGAATGCCGGATTTGGCCAGCCGCCGCAGGGTGCGCAGCTCACGGAAGTGGAGGCTTCTCCGCACTATCGCGACGGGAAGTTTCACAACGCGCTCCCGACGCCTGGCTTTACCGGGCAGCAAAACATGCTGGTGGCGTGGTGGCAGTTCCTGACCCGTAAAACCGAAAACGCTCGTCCGGCGCAGCCGCTGCCGCTGGTGAAAACCGATCTGGCGAGCCTGCCTCTGGAGGAGGATACGCTGGTGTGGCTCGGCCACTCCTCGTGGTATATGCAGCTGGCGGGAAAACGCATTCTGATCGACCCGGTCCTCGGCAACTACGCCGCGCCGTTCTCGTTCCTCAATAAAGCGTTTGCGGGAGAGTATCCGTGGCGCGCGGAGAGCATGCCGGAAATCGACCTGCTGATTATCTCGCACGATCACTACGACCATCTGGACTACGCCACCATCCGGGCGCTGCTGCCGAAGGTGAAGCGCGTCGTTACGCCGCTCGGCGTGGGCTCCCACCTGCGCTACTGGGGAATGAAGCCTGAGATTATCGACGAACGGGACTGGAACCAGTCGGTGCACATCAGCGATGCGCTGACGGTTCATGTTCTGCCCGCGCGCCACTTCTCGGGGCGCGGCATTAAGCGTGACCAGACCCTGTGGGGCAGCTTCATGTTTGTCACGCCAGAGCAGAAGGTCTACTACAGCGGCGATTCCGGTTATGGCCCGCACTTTAAGGCCATCGGCGAGCAGTTTGGTGAAGTGGATTTAGCCATCATGGAAAACGGCCAGTACGACCAGGACTGGAAGTACATCCACATGCTGCCGGATGAAACGGCGCAGGCCTCGGCGGACCTCAATGCGAAAGCGGTGGTGCCGGGGCATAACGGACGCTTCGTGCTGGCGAAACACACCTGGAACGATCCGCTGATCCAGCTGGCGCGGGCCAGCAAGGACAAAAATTATCGGCTGCTGACGCCGGAACTCGGTGAGCCGGTCCGGGTGAGCGATAGCACGCAACAATTTCGTGAGTGGTGGGAATAATGTTGAACCAAGAAACAGAGGGGGAGAGCAGCATGACGATTTCCGCTCAGGTCATTGATACGATTGTCGAATGGATCGATGACAACCTACACCAGCCGCTACGCATCGAAGAGATCGCCCGCCACGCGGGTTACTCCAAGTGGCATTTACAGCGGCTGTTTATGCAGTACAAAGGCGAAAGCCTGGGGCGCTACATCCGCGAGCGCAAGCTGCTGCTGGCGGCGCGGGATCTGCGTGAATCTGACGAGCGCGTGTACGAAATCTGCCTGCGCTACGGCTTTGAATCGCAGCAGACGTTTACGCGCATCTTTACCCGCACCTTCCATCAGCCGCCCGGGGCTTACCGCAAAGAGAACCATAGTCGGGCGCATTGAAATTGACGAAACAAAGGCCGGGTAAGGCATCGCTGCTACCCGGCTTTTTTATTGGCCTACGACGCCAGTGAAAACCAGCGGCGCCAGACGAAACGCAGGATGAAGAATTCGATAGCGCCGAGCAGTAAAAACCACACGCAGAACAAAATGGTGTAGAGCTGGTTCAGGTCGACCATATGAAAGGTTTGAACCAGCTTCTGCGCCAGCACCAGACCCAGCGACGGCGCGGGTAGCAGTAAGCAAGAGATCAGGGCCATCAATAAAATGCCCCCCGCAGTCAGCAGCGATTCCAACGGGTGTTTCATCGTAATGTTAATCGTCAGTTAAAAATGTCATTGTCCGGCATCCTTTAACGTAAAGCAATATCAACCCGTCGGCCCTTTTTTAATTAAATAATTCCTTCCCCCGAAGAATAATGCGCGGAAGGAGAATAATTTAATCCTGATGATTAAATTAATATCGCGCTATGTAAATAAATGTCTGCATCACGAAAATAATTTTACAAACATATAGGTGCTATATCCAATTAACGTCGCAATAACAATGGCTGCGACAATGTATAACGCCAGGCGCCGTCCGCGATAAATACCAAACATGGTTCCCCCTCGTTTAGGATTGGTTTAGAAATATTTTGTAAAAATCAGCTCGTCGAAATAATTTTAATCAATTTTGAATAACCCAGTGGTAAATATATTGCGGTAGATCAATTTTACCCGCAAGACTTTAAAATCATTTTATTTAAGCCAGAAAGGAATTCAGGCTTCTGTTCACCGGATATTGAAGGAAAAATATGATGACTGAAAAAAAATACTCCCCAAACGTGCCGCCTTCCGGCGGGCTGGCATACCAGCAGACCGCAGAGCAGGTGCTTACCCACGTGCAGAGCCAGGCCAGCGGTCTGGATCGTGCAGAGGCGCAGGCGCGTCTGCAAAAAACAGGGCCGAACGCGCTGCCGGAGAAAAAAGGTAAACCCGCCTGGCTGCGTTTTTTGGCCCATTTTAACGATGTGCTGATTTACGTTCTGCTGGCCGCCGCGGTATTAACGGCGGTAATGGGTCACTGGGTCGATACGCTGGTAATTTTGGGCGTGGCGGTCATCAATGCGCTAATTGGCCATATTCAGGAAAGCAACGCAGAAAAATCGCTGAAGAGTATTCGCAATATGCTTTCCAGTGAGGCGCGCGTTATTCGTAACGGCAACCATGAAACCATACCGACGACGGAAATAGTTCCGGGCGATATTATTGTATTGCGCGCGGGGGATCGTATTCCGGCGGATATGCGTTTAATCGAAGCGCATAATTTACGCGTGGAGGAGGCGATTCTGACCGGTGAGTCCACCGTGGTGGATAAACACACGAATTCGCTGAGCGGCGAATTACCGCTGGGCGACCGCACCAATATGGTTTTTTCCGGGACGACCGTGAGCGCAGGCGGCGGCGTCGGCGTGGTCACCGCGACCGGTAAGGATACGGAACTCGGCCACATCAACCAGATGATGGCGGGCATTGAAAAGCACCGTACCCCGCTGCTGGTGCAGATGGACAAGCTCGGTAAAGCGATCTTCGCCATTATCCTGGCGATGATGGCCGCGCTGTTCGTCTTCAGCCTGATGTTCCGCGAGATCCCGATGGGCGAGCTGCTGCTCTCCCTGATCAGCCTGGCGGTCGCCTCCGTACCGGAAGGTCTGCCGGCGATTATCTCCATCATCCTCTCCCTGGGCGTACAGGCGATGGCGCGCAAGCGGGCGATTATCCGCAAGCTGCCGACGGTTGAAACCCTGGGCGCGATGACCGTGGTCTGCTCGGATAAAACCGGGACCCTGACCATGAACGAGATGACGGTAAAAGCCATCATCACCGCCGACGTCTGCTACCGCGTGGACGGCAACAGCTACGAGCCGGTAGGCAATATCTACCTGGAAGGCAGCGATGAGCCGGTGCAGGTCCAGCCGGGCACCGTCCTGGAGCAGTACCTGCGCACCGTTGACTTGTGCAACGACAGCCAGCTGATTCAGGACGAGCGTGGCCTGTGGGGCATCACCGGCGGGCCAACCGAGGGCGCGCTGAAGGTGCTGGCGGCCAAGGCCCACCTCGAGCCGGTCGTGACCACGCTGGTTAACAAGATTCCGTTCGACTCACAGTACAAGTACATGAGCACCCACTACCAGATTGGCGGTGAGGAGCAGATTTTGATTACCGGCGCGCCGGACGTCATTTTCGCCCTGTGCAACCAGCAGCAGACGCGTAACGGTGCGCAAGCGTTCAACCGTGCGTACTGGGAAACGGAGATGGAGCGCTATGCGCGTCAGGGGCTGCGCATGGTTGCCGCGGCGTTCAAACCGGCGAACGGCGAGCAGGAGCTGACGCACGACGACCTGAGCCACGGCCTGATCTTCCTCGGCATCGCCGGAATGATGGATCCGCCGCGCCCGGAAGCGATTGATGCAATTAACGCCTGCCAGCAGGCGGGGATCCGCGTCAAGATGATCACCGGCGATCACCCGCAGACGGCGATGAGCATCGGCCAGATGCTGGGGATCAGCAACAGCGAGCAGGCGGTCACCGGCTATCAGCTGGAGAAAATGGACGACGCCGAGCTGGCGGAAGCGGCGGTGAAGTATGACATCTTCGCCCGTACCAGCCCGGAGCATAAGCTGCGCCTGGTGAAAGCGTTGCAGGATAAAGGCGAGATCGTCGGCATGACCGGCGACGGCGTAAACGATGCCCCGGCGCTGCGCCAGGCGGACGTCGGCATCGCGATGGGCATTAAGGGCACGGAAGTCACCAAAGAGGCAGCGGACATGGTCCTGACGGACGATAACTTCGCCACCATCGCCAGCGCGGTGAAAGAGGGGCGTCGCGTTTACGACAACCTGAAGAAAACCATCCTGTTCATCATGCCGACCAACCTGGCGCAGGGGCTGCTGATTGTGATTGCGCTGCTGGCGGGGAACATCATTCCGCTAACGCCGGTGCTGATTCTGTGGATGAACATGGCGACCTCCGCCACGCTCTCCTTCGGCCTGGCCTTTGAGGCCGCCGAGCGCAACATCATGCGCCGCCCGCCGCGCCAGACCGGGCAGCACGTGATGGACGCCTACGCCGTGTGGCGCGTGGCTTTCGTCGGCACCATGATTGCCATCGCCGCCTTTGCGCTGGAAGCCTGGCTGGCCCCGCGTGGCCACAGCGCGGAGTTCATCCGCACCGTGCTGCTGCAGATGCTGGTCTGCGCCCAGTGGGTGTACATGATTAACTGCCGCAACACCGAAGGGTTCTCCCTCAACCGCGGCCTGCTGGCGAACAAAGGGATCTGGCTGGTGACGGGCGTACTGTTCCTGCTCCAGGCGGCTATTATCTACCTGCCGTTTATGCAGATGCTGTTCGGCACCGAAGCGCTGCCGCTGCGCTACTGGTTCGTGACGCTGGCGGTGGCTGGGGTGATGTTCTTCGTCGTCGAAATCGAGAAGCGACTGACCCGCAGGTTCCGTAAGGCTGCATAACGAAAATCTTACCCCTCACCCTAACCCTCGCCCCTTTGGGGAGAGGGCCGGGGAGAGGGGAGAAACAACGCTGAGGTACTCCCATGAAACTTCCACTCCTGTTCGCCCTTCTTGTCAGTACCCTGCAACCCGTCTTCGCCGCCGCGGTCCCCGTTCGCGTCGCCACCGTGGAGCAGACCGCCCATGCCGCCGAGCGCCAGATCCCGGGCCGCATCGAAGCCATTCACACCGTTGAACTGCGCGCGCGCACGGAAGGCGTGATAACGAAAATCAACTTCCGCGACGGGCAGTACGTGAAAAAAGGCGACGTGCTGTTTGAGCTGGACGACGCCGAGCCGCGTGCTGCCCTGCGTCTGGCGCAGGCCGAAGTGAGAAGCGCTGAAGCCACGCTGCGTCAGGCGCAGCAGCAGCTTTCCCGCTTCGAAAGCCTGGGCAGCAGCAACGCCATCAGCCGTCACGACGTGGACAATGCCCGCATGCAGCGCGATGTGGCGAGCGCCGCGCTGGAGCAGGCCAAAGCCCGGCTCGACACCCGCAGCGTCACCCTGAACTACACCCGCATCACCTCGCCGATTGACGGTCGCGTGGGCCACAGCCAGTTCCACGTGGGCAGCCTGGTGAATCCTGCCAGCGGCGTGCTGGTGGAGGTGGTGCAGCTCGATCCCGTCCGCATCGCCTTTGCGCTGGAGGAGGGGGCGTTTGCCACCAAAGCCGGACAGCACGCGGATATCAGCGCCATGAAGCAGGCCTGGCAGGCGCTGATCGACAGCAACGGCCAGCGCGTCGGCGGGGAACTCACCTCCGTGGACAACCGCATCGATCCGCGCACCGCCAGCGTGATGCTACGCGCCGAGTTTGCTAACCCGCGCCATCAGCTGCTGCCCGGCGGCAACGTGAATGTTTATCTGCGTCCGGCGAGCGAGCAGCCGGTGCTGACGCTGCCTGCCGCTGCGGTTCAGCAGAACGGCGACGGGTTCTTCGCCTGGGTGGTTAACGCCGACGGCAACGCCGAAAGGCGCCCGCTGAACGTGGCCGGCCAGATCGGCCAGCAGTTTCAGATTGCCTCCGGCGTGAAGCCCGGTGAGCGAGCGATTACCGACGGCGCGCAGCGCGTGCAGCCCGGCGCTGCCGTCCAGATACTCAATTAAGGAGCCATCATGCTGACGTTTTTTATCAAACGCCCGCGCTTCGCGATGGTGATTGCGCTGGTCATCACCCTGCTGGGGGCCATCGCGCTGAAGATTATTCCGGTAGAGCAGTATCCGCAGATCACCCCGCCGGTGGTGAATGTTTCTGCCAGCTGGCCGGGCGCCAGCTCGGCTGACGTGGCGGAGGCCATCGCCACGCCGCTGGAGACGCAGCTTAACGGGGTGGATCACATGCTCTATATGGAGTCCACCAGCTCGGATGAAGGCACCTACAGCCTGAACATCACCTTTGCGGCGGGGACCGATCCGGACCTTGCTGCCATCGACGTGCAAAACCGCGTGGCGCAGGCCGTGGCGCAGCTGCCGACCGAGGCACAGCAAAACGGCGTGCAGGTGCGCAAGCGCGCCACCAACCTGATGATGGGTGTAAGCCTTTACTCACCGAACAACACCCACACGCCGCTGTTTGTCAGCAACTACGCCAGCACGCAGGTGCGCGAGGCGCTGTCGCGTCTGCCGGGCGTGGGACAGGTGCAGATGTTTGGCGCGCGGGACTACAGCATGCGCATCTGGCTGCGTCCGGACCGCATGAACGCCCTGAACGTGACCACTGATGACGTGGCGCAGGCGCTGCGCGAGCAGAACGTGCAGGGGGCGGCGGGCCAGATCGGTACGCCACCAGTATTCAACGGCCAGCAGCAGACGCTGACCATCAACGGGCTGGGGCGCTTAAGCCAGGCCGAAGACTTTGCCGACATCATTATTCGCGCCGGGGAGATGGGCCAGCTGGTGCGCATGAAGGACGTCGCCACCATCGAGCTCGGCTCGCGCAGCTACAGCTCGGGCGCCCAGCTGAACGGGCATGACTCCGCCTATCTCGGCATCTACCCAACGCCGTCCGCCAACGCCCTGCGCGTGGCCGACGCGGTGCGCGCGGAGCTGGAGCGTCTCTCGACGCGCTTCCCGGACGACCTGGTCTACGAGGTAAAATTCGACACCACCACCTTCGTTGCCGCCACCATTAAAGAGATTGGCGTCTCGCTGGCGCTGACCATGCTGGCGGTTGTGGTGGTCGTTTCCCTGTTCCTGCAAAGCTGGCGCGCGACGCTGATTGTCGCCCTCGCCATTCCGGTGTCGCTGGTGGGCACCTTTGCGGTGCTCTACGCGCTCGGCTACTCCGCCAACACGCTGAGCCTGTTCGCCATTATTCTGGCGCTGACCATGGTGGTGGATGATGCCATCGTGGTGGTTGAGAGCGTCGAAACCCTGATGGCGGAAGGGCAGAGCCGCACGGCGGCGACCGCGCTGGCGCTGCGCCAGATTGCCGGACCGGTGATTGCTACCACGCTGGTGCTGCTGGCGGTGTTTGTGCCGGTGGCGCTCCTGCCGGGAATTGTGGGCGAGCTGTACCGCCAGTTCGCGGTGACGCTCTCCACTGCCGTCACGCTCTCAAGCCTGGTGGCGCTGACCCTGACGCCCGCGCTCTGCGCGATGCTACTGCGCCCGCGTCCAGCGAAGCCTGCCGCCATTTTCCGTGGGTTCAACCGTGGGCTGGACGCCACGCGCACGCTTTACACCCGGATCGTGAGCGTGTTCAACCTCCGTCCTTGGCTGGCGCTGCTGGCCACCGCAGGCGCGGCGGCAGTAGTGGCGTTCAGCTTTATGTCGATGCCAAAGGGCTTCCTGCCCCAGGAAGATCAGGGCTACTTCTTCGCCAGCGTCCAGCTGCCGGAGGCGGCCTCGCTGGAGCGCACCGAAGCGGTGATGGCTACCGCGCGCGAGCTGATCGCTAAAAACCCGGCGGTGGAAGACGTCATTCAGGTCTCCGGGTTTAACATCCTCAATGGTACCAGCGCGTCGAACGGCGGGTTTATCTCCATCATGCTGAAAGACTGGAGCGAGCGCCCGCCGCTGGACGAGGTGATGGGCACCCTTCAGCGCCAGCTGCTGGCCCTGCCGGAAGCTACCATCATGACCTTCGCGCCGCCGACGCTGCCGGGGCTGGGCAACGCCTCTGGCTTCGACCTGCGCATTCAGGCGCAGGCGGGGCAGAGCCCGGCGGAGCTGGAGCGCGTCACGCGTGAGGTGCTGGCGAAAGCCAACCAGCATCCGCAGCTGAGCCGCGTGTTCACCACCTGGAGCAGCAACGTGCCGCAGCTGACGCTGACCGTTGACCGCGAGCGTGCGGCCCGGCTCGACGTGCCGGTGTCGCGCATCTTCAGCAGCCTGCAAACCGCCTTCGGCGGCACCCGCGCCGGGGATTTCAGCGTCAACAACCGCGTTTACCACGTGGTGATGCAGAACGAGATGCAGTGGCGCGAGCGCGCGGAGCAAATCAGCGAGCTGTTCGTGCGTAGCAACAGCGGCGAGCGGGTGCGTCTGAGCAACCTCGTCACCATCACGCCGACCGTCGGCGCGCCATTTATCCAGCAGTACAACCAGTTCCCGTCGGTATCGGTAAGCGGCTCAGCAGCGGAAGGGGTAAGCAGCAGCACCGCGATGGCGGCGATGGGCGAAATTCTGGCGCAGAGCCTGCCTGCCGGGTACGACTACGCCTGGAGCGGCATGTCGTATCAGGAGCAGCAGACCGGCAACCAGGCGGTATGGATTGTGCTGGCGGCGGTGGTGATGGCGTGGCTGTTCCTCGTCGCCCAGTACGAGAGCTGGACGCTCCCGGCGAGCGTGATGCTTTCGGTGCTGTTCGCCATCGGCGGGGCGCTGGTCTGGCTGTGGCTGGCGGGCTACGCCAACGACGTGTACGTGCAGATCGGTCTGGTCTTGCTGATCGCGTTAGCGGCGAAAAACGCGATTCTTATCGTGGAGTTCGCCCGCGCGCGGCGGATGGACGGGATGGCGATTGTCGATGCCGCGCGGGAAGGGGCATCGCGCCGCTTCCGCGCGGTGATGATGACCGCCGTGTCGTTCATTATCGGCGTCCTGCCGATGATGCTGGCGACTGGGGCGGGTGCCCAGAGCCGCCGCATCATTGGCACCACGGTGTTCAGCGGCATGCTGGTGGCAACCGTGGTAGGGATTGTGTTTATCCCCGCGCTGTTCGTGCTGTTTCAGCGCCTGCGCGAGTGGGGCCACGGCCTTACTACGGACTCGTCGCCCACAGCTCGCAGTGCTTCTGAACCAGAGAAATAAGCGAGCCGCCGTCGGCGATGAAGTCCCGCATGCGCTGCGCCTCGCTCTTGCCCTGCTTTAACAGCAGGGCAATTTCATTAATTGCGCTCGTTGCGCCGAGCTTTTCGGCCGACGGCGCAACCTGCTCCAGCAGCCAGGCGATATCGTCCGCCACGGTTTTGTGCTCGCCGGTATGCACGTCCGTCAGAACCCCCTCCAGCCCGTAGCGACACGCCTGAAAACGGTTAAAGCGGTACAGCAGAAAATCTCGTTCCTGATGTTTATACGGCCGCGTGGTCAGCAGCCAGTGAGACGTCGCCTGGATCAGCCCTGCGATATTAATCGCGTGGCCGAGCGTCAGCGGGGTATCCATCACCCGTACCTCCACGGTGCCAAAGTGTGGGCTGGGGCGAATGTCCCAGTGCAGATCTTTAATGCTGTCGATCATGCTGGTAGCGCTCAGGCGTCGGAACAGCCCTTCGAACTCCTGCCAGCTGTTAACCCAAGGCATCTGGCCGTTATCCGGGAACCCGGAGAAGATGTTGAGCCGCGACGAGGAGAACTTCGTGTCGGTGCCCTGCATGTACGGCGAGGCGGCCGCCAGGGCGATAAAGTGCGGCACGAAGCGCGACAGGCCGTGCAGAAGATAAATGGCGTCATCCCCGGTCCGGCAGCCGACGTGCACGTGCTGTCCGAACACCGTTGCCTGCAAAATCAGGTAGCCAAAGCGCTCCAGCGTGACGTTATATCGTTCGTCGTCGCACACCTCCTGACGCTGCCACTTCTGGAACGGGTGCGTCCCGCCGCCGCAGATCTGGATGTGCTGCTCCGCCGCCGCGCGCAGGATGCTCTGCTGCATCACCGAGAACTGCGCCGCCGCCTGGTCAATGGTCTGGCACACGCCGGTGGCGATTTCGAGCATGCTTTCGGTGATGTCGTGTTTGACTTCACCGCCTTTGATGTCGTCTTTGACGGCGGCGATGAGGGCAGAGGAGTCCTGGCTCAGATCGTAGCCCGGCGGGTTAACCACCTGCAGTTCGAGTTCGATGCCGAGGGTGAACGGTTCAGAGGATTTGAAATCAGGTAAAGGCATGGCGCACTCCGTTGTCTGTTGTGTGTTGAGTATAGACAACGACGTGGCGCTCACTTTTCAGGGTGGTATAACTGTTAGCAGGCTTAGCGAAAAGAGGGGTTAACCATGTCTGAGAATCCAGTGATTGCGCTGATTGGTTCCGGTGCGATTGGCACCACCATTGCCGCGGTGTTGCATGACGCTGGCCGCACGCCGCTACTCTGCGGACGCACCGCGCATCCGGAATTACGCCTGCGTTACGACGAGGGGGAAACGGTTGTGCCCGGTCCGGTATTCACCGATCCGTCCGTCATTACTCGCCCCGCAGATCTTGTTTTTGTGGCGGTAAAAACGACGCAAAATTCCGACAGCGCCGGGTGGCTGCGCGCGCTGTGCGATGAAAACACCGTGGTCTGCGCGCTGCAAAACGGCGTAGAGCAGAAGGCGCAGCTTGAGCCTTTGGTCAGTGGCGCAACGGTGCTGCCGTCGGTGGTCTGGTTCCCGGCGCAGCGCGAGCCGGATGCCTCCGTCTGGCTCCGGGCGAAGCCGCGCCTGACGCTACCGGACGCGCCCCAGGCGCAGCGGGTGGTCGAAGCGCTTCGTGATACGCGCTGCGCGGTTGAGCTCTCTGAAGATTTCGCCACCGTCGCCTGGCGCAAGCTGCTGCAAAACGCGGTCGCCGGGCTTATGGTGCTGGCCAACCGCCGCGCCGGGATGTTCAGGCGAGAGGATGTCAGCGAGCTGGCGCTGGCCTACCTGCGCGAAGGGCTGACCGTCGCCCGCGCTGAAGGGGCGAAGCTGAACGATGACGTGGCGCAGGAGATTCTGGCGAACTTCCAACGCGCGCCCGTGGATTTGGGTACGTCGATTCTCGCTGACCGTCAGGCGGATCGCCCGATGGAGTGGGATATCCGTAACGGCGTCATCCAGCGCTACGGCCGCAAACACGGCATTGCGGTGCCCATCAGCGATGTAGTGGTGCCGCTGCTGGCGGCGGGGAGCGAGGGGCCGGGCTAACGGCCGCTGTTTTTCCATTCGGCAAAGTAATGGGCGGCCGTGCTGCCCATCGCTTTTCTAAACAAAATGATAAACGCATTCATACCTGAGAGTGGAGGCGGGCCGATAGAGAGGAAGGGAGATGAATATGAATGTCCGCTCTGTGCCAGCAGCAGACGTTGAGGAGAATATTATTTTGATGTGAAATATTTGCGTAATATTTTTTCTAATAGCGAGAAAACGACCGTCACCCTTTTGGGAGTAATCAGCTGGTAAGGTCGATATAAATAAAATTGCCATTTCTCCTGTCGGAGTTCTGGCAGTGGGGGAACAAGTTGGCCGCTTGCTAAGTACTCCCTACAGATAAAATCGCTGGATTGTACAACCGTTTTTCCGGCCAATGCAGCCTGAATTTCGGCGTATGGGTCTGTAGTATAAAACTCAATATGACGAGGGACAAAAGTATTCACTGCGTCACTCATAAACTCAAATGATTTTCCTGTCTCAGGATTAATTAAACCACTAAATGGATAACGCTGTCGAAGATCTTCTAAATCAGTAGGTGCTCCCAGACGCTCAATAAGTTCAGGGGATGCAACCAAAATATGTTCAACTTGTCCGATGTTTTTAATGATAAAGTTTGGATTAGGTTCTCGCCCTACGCGTATACCTATATCGATACGATGCTCAATAGTATCAAGTTTCATCATATCTAAACGCCAGTCAATAAATAAATCAGGATAGGGGCGTAGTGCAGTCAAGAGTTCATACAAGATTTGTTCATGATTTGGAAATCGAAGTAATGTGATGCGAACAATACCTTTCATTTCATTATCATCTTTCGCCATCTGAAATAATTTTTCAGAATCTTCCAGCAGTCGCTTCGCTTGGGGTAAAAATAGTTCGCCGAAACTGGTGAGAAAGATCGAACGAGTATTGCGTTTGAATAAAGGTTCACCAAGTTGTTTCTCCAACTCAGCGACTGTTCGGGTTACTACTGATGGTGAAACCGACAGTTTGATGGCTGCTTCGCGGAAGTTCAAGGTCTCAGAGGCGATGATGAAAAATTTTAGTGCATCAAGTTTGTTCATGATTATTGTGAAATTTGCAATAATGTATTTTGATAATAGCAATTAATTTGCAACTATTCCAGCCATATAATCGAACAATCAAATAAGTAACCTGTCTTACTTTTTATCAGAACTCAAAAGAGTAAATTATGTCAATTCAACCAATAGAGTTAAACAAAGCCTATCGTTTATTACAGGTCGGGCCAACCACGATGATATCGGCTAAAAATGATGGCATTGAAAATGTCATGGCAGCGGCCTGGGTGGGATTAGTAGGCAATAACAAAGTGATGGCTTTCATAGGTCCACAGGCATTTACTCGCGGGCTTGTAGAAAAAAGCGGATATTACGCTGTCCAGATCCCAGTAGTAAATCAGATGGAAATGGTTTTATATGCTGGAGGCCACAGTTATTCCGACACACCAGATAAAAATAGTAAAATCCCACTATTTTATCAGAAAGAGTTTGATCTGCCTCTAGTTGAAGGTTGCGCTGGCTGGTTAGTATGTAAGGTCATACCCAATGAAGAAAATGAAAAGCAGCACAACTTGTTCTTGGGGGAAATTGTCGGAGCATGGAGTGATGACCGCGTTTTCAGAAATGGGCACTGGATTTTTGATGATGCGCCTGATGAATTACGTACTGTCCATTACGTAGCTGGTGGACAGTTTTATGCCATTGGCAAAGGTACAAAATTTAATTATGGTCCGGGAAAAGACTAATCCTTACTTCTGTATAAATGTAGCCATATAACATGGCTACATAGAGGTAGTAGCAAAAAAAACAATTAAGATGTCCGCTTTTCGCTCTTAACGGACATTCAACACACTACTCTGTACTTTGAGTAAGGCCAAAGTCCTGCTTTTTACCCCAGCAGAACCCCGGCCACCCATCACCCGCCTCAGTGCGCCGTTATATAAGGCTCCTTCACAAACTCCGCCAGCAGCCAGACCATATCATGCAACAGCCCGGTGAGCTCTTTCGCCACGCTCGCAGGTAATGTCCCGCCCATTACTGCCAGCGTTAACGCCACGGCATAATCCACCTGTAGCGCCGTTTCTTGCCAGCATTCTGGCACGCAGGAGGTTATCTTTTCCCCCGCAATGAGCCGTTCCACCAGATACGGTGGAAGTTCTGAGTCGCAGCACTCGCGCAGCCGTTTCAGCGCAGCCAGCAGTCGCTCGCATAGCGTGGCAAATGTCACTGCGTCGTAAGTTTCCACCAGTACGCTTACGTAAGCGGCGCAGGCATCGGCCAGTTCGAAGAGATCCGCAGAATCGGAAATTGGGTGGTTGATGAGCTGATGAACAACGCTTTCCTCAGAAAGCGCGTAGGAAAATTCAGGGGTAGTCGCCATTTAGCATCCTCTTTGTCTAAAAAATGTCATGTTATGCTAACGGGTTCCTACGCCCGGTTACGGTTGTGCCGCAACGCAGGCACTTTACGACCATAAACAAGGGATGAAAAGCGATAACCCTGAATTACATAAGGTTGCTTGCAGGTTTGCGAGGCGGCTTCCAGAACGGCATTTCCGGGCACCGCCGCACCATTAATCCTCGCTCATCATCGCCAAAAACCGCTTCACCGTCCGCGAACGTTCGAAGCGCCGCCAGCAGAGCGCGATATCGGTATAAAGCTCGGGCGAGCGCAGCGCGTGGTAGGTGACATTCGGCGGTGAAATGGCCGCCATGGATTTCGGCACCAGCGCGAACCCGCCGCCGGCGGAGACCATGCTCAGGGAAGAGGAAAGCTGCGACGACTGCAGCGCGCGCTGCACGTTTATTCCGGCCCGCTCGCAGCAGCCGTAAACCCGGTCATACAGACCCGGCGCGACCTCCTGCGGGAACAACACCACCGGCGTATCCCGAAGTTCCTCCAGCGCCAGATCGCCGCACGTCGCCAGAGGATGATCGCGATGCAGCGCCACCACCATTGGCTCCCGGTCGAGGATTTTTAATTCGAATACCTTGCTGCTTTCGCACGGCAGGCGCACAAAGGCGATATCCAGTTCACCCTCCGCCAGCATCGTGGTCAGCGACGACATGTTGGCTTCCACCTGGTGAACCTGCACTGCCATGTTCTGCACCTGAAACTGGCGGATCAGGGCGAAGATTTTGGGATGAAAGGCATCTGAACTGGTAATGCCAATTGACAGGCTGCCGTTCAGCCCGCGCGCGATGCCCCGGGCTTTCTCCAGCGCGGCGTCGCTCAGCGCCAGGATCTTACAGGCGTCCTCATAGAAGGCTTCTCCCGCCTCGGTCAGCTCCACGCCCCGCGTCAGGCGCCTGAACAGCGGCGTGCCCACTTCCTCCTCAAGCCGTTTGATCTGCTGGCTCAGAGGAGGCTGTGAAATACCCAGCGCGTTGGCCGCCCTGGTGAAGTGTCGCTCGCGTGCTACCGCGACAAAATAGCGCAGATAACGAAGTTCCATATCAAAAACGTCTCAAACCAGCATGGATTCTATATTGGAACTCTCTGCTGAATCGGGTCAACATTTATTTAACCTTTATAAATAAAGTTGAAGAGGACGAGCATGATGATGCATTCATCTGCATGCGACTGTGAGGCGAGTTTATGCGAGACCCTGCGCGGGTTCTCGGCTCAACATCCTGACAGCGTGATCTATCAGACATCGCTAATGAGCGCCCTGCTAAGCGGCGTCTACGAAGGGGAGACCACCATCGCCGACCTGCTGGCACACGGCGATTTTGGCCTCGGCACCTTTAACGAGCTGGACGGCGAAATGATTGCCTTCAGCAGCCAGGTCTACCAGCTGCGCGCCGACGGCAGCGCCCGCGCCGCGAAGCCGGAGCAAAAAACGCCGTTCGCGGTGATGACCTGGTTCCAGCCGCAGTACCGCAAAACCTTCGACGGGCCGGTCAGCCGTCAGCAGATCCACGACGTGATCGACCAGCAGATCCCCTCCGACAACCTGTTCTGCGCGCTGCGCATCGACGGCAATTTCCACCACGCGCACACCCGCACCGTACCGCGCCAGACGCCGCCGTACCGGGCGATGACCGACGTGCTGGACGACCAGCCGGTGTTCCGCTTTAACCAGCGCGAGGGCGTGCTGGTGGGGTTCCGCACGCCGCAGCATATGCAGGGCATCAACGTGGCGGGCTATCACGAACACTTCATCACCGACGACCGACAGGGCGGCGGCCATCTGCTCGACTATCAGCTTGAGAGCGGCGTGCTCACCTTCGGTGAAATTCACAAGCTGATGATCGACCTGCCCGCCGACAGCGCGTTTTTACAGGCCAACCTGCACCCCAGCAACCTTGATGCGGCTATCCGCGCCGTCGAAAACTAACAGGAGAACTACCGTGAACAGTGAGAAACAGTCACGTCAGTGGGCGCACGGCGCCGATATGGTTGTCGGCCAGCTGGAAGCGCAGGGCGTGAAGCAGGTGTTCGGGATCCCGGGGGCAAAAATCGACAAGGTCTTTGATTCCCTGCTGGACTCCTCCATTGAGATCATTCCCGTACGCCACGAGGCCAACGCGGCGTTTATGGCGGCGGCAGTGGGGCGGTTGACCGGCAAAGCCGGGGTGGCGCTGGTCACCTCCGGACCGGGCTGTTCGAACCTGATCACCGGTATTGCCACCGCCAACAGCGAAGGCGACCCGGTGGTCGCGCTGGGCGGGGCGGTGAAGCGGGCAGACAAAGCGAAGCTGGTGCATCAGAGCATGGACACCGTCGCGATGTTCAGCCCGGTGACGAAATACGCCGTAGAAGTGAACTCCCCGGACGCGATTGCCGAGGTGGTGTCCAACGCGTTTCGCGCCGCCGAGCACGGCAGGCCGGGCGGGGCGTTTGTCAGCCTGCCGCAGGATATTGTTGACCAGCCCGCCACGGGGGCGATTTTGCCCGCCAGCGGTCCCGCGCTGATGGGGCCAGCACCGGAATCCGCCATTAACGACGTGGCGAAGCTTATCGAAAAGGCCAAAAACCCGGTCATCTTACTCGGCCTGATGGCCAGCCAGCCCGCGAACAGCGCCGCGCTGCGCAAGCTGCTGGAAAAAAGCCGTATCCCGGTCACCAGCACCTACCAGGCCGCCGGGGCGGTGAACCAGGAGCACTTCACCCGCTTTGCCGGACGCGTCGGTCTGTTCAATAACCAGGCGGGTGACCGGCTGCTGCATCTGGCGGATCTGATTATCTGCATCGGCTACAGCCCGGTGGAATACGAGCCGTCCATGTGGAACAGCGGCGACGCCACGCTGGTGCACATCGACGTGCTGCCTGCCTATGAAGAACGTAA
>OKVX01000374.1_pt1 | contig 23567 bp, 20 predicted proteins | sample 1606941 | NCBI WGS metagenome assembly OKVX01 (sample SAMN03281016, study PRJEB24777) | human gut metagenome | isolation source: fecal sample PR161 from 1 month old female Malay infant, caesarean... | reverse complement strand
TTTACAAATAAAGTATATACAAATTAAAGAATTTATTTAAAGATAATTTTAATTAAATTAAAATTATGTGTGGAAAATAGTCGAGAAATAATTGTTTAAAATATTAAAAAGTAAAAAATAGAAACTATAGGGGGCTTTATGAAAGAAACATTTTGGTATATTATAGTTAGGTGAGATTAATTTGTTAAAAATATTAAAAAATAAATAGAGTATAGGAGGATTCATGGAAGAAAATACTATAAGCTTACAAGAGATTGCTTACGCTTTAAAGAAAAGATGGAAACTAATAGCGTTAATAACCATAGCAGCTACTTTAGTTTCAGCAATATTAAGTTTTTTTGTTATAAAACCACAGTATGAAGCAAAAACTAAGCTTTTTATTGGTAAGCAAGAGACTACTCAAGAAAATGCATCTTATAATAATAATGATGTTATGATGTATCAAAAACTTATGAAGACTTATGCAGAACTTGTAAAGACTTCGGATTTAGTTACCAAGGCAGTTAAAAGTGCTAATTTAGATTACAATCAAAAGGAAATAAAGGGAATTTTAAATAATCTTAATGTTACTCCAAGTGCTGATACTCAAATATTAGATTTAAGCTATAAGGGAGGAAATCCTAAGGATGTATTAAAAGTAACAGAGGCTATAACCAATGAATTTATTTCAGAATCTAAGGAACTTATTCCAAATGGAAATGTTCAAGTTATACAAAAAGCGCAGCTTCCAGAACATCCAGTAAGTCCAAATAAGAAGCTTAATATACTTATAGCATTCGCTTTAGGACTTATGGTAGGGGTAGGCGTAGTACTTTTACTTGAATATTTAGATAATACATTTAAATCAAGAGAAGAACTGGAAAAAACTTTAGAGTTACCTATAATAGGTACAATTCCAGACTACGATAATATGGGAAAGTAAAGGAGGAAAGTAGATGTTAATATTAGAAAGTAATTCACAGTCAGTAGCAGCTGAAAGTTATAGAACCTTAAGAACAAATATACAATACTCTTCCTTTGATAATCCTGTTAAGTCTATTGTTATTACTAGTTCAGAGCCAGGAGAAGGAAAATCGACAACAAGTGCTAACTTAGCTCTTTCCTTTGCGCAAGATGGAAAAAGGGTTATCATTATAGATTGTGATTTAAGAAAACCAGTTGTACATAAAAACTTTGGAATAAGTAATTCTATAGGGCTATCAGAATTTTTAATTGGAAAGGCTGAATTTTCTAAGGTAGTTTACAAACATGAATCAGGACTTCATGTATTACCTTCAGGTTTAGTGCCTCCAAACCCTGCTGAGATGTTAGCTTCAAGAGCTATGGAACATCTTTTAACTCAATTAGAGGAAAAGTATGATTATATAATATTAGATACTCCTCCAGTTAATGCAGTAACAGATTCAAAGATACTTTCAACAAAGGTGGATGGAACAATACTTGTTGTAAAGTATGGATATACAAAGAAGGATGCTGTAATAGAAGCTGTAAAGGGCTTAAGAGCAGTTAAAGCTAATATAATAGGAACAGTATTTAATGGAGAGGAAAATCAAAGGGGAAAATACTATCATTATTATAAGAAAGATTAATATTTAAACAAAACAACTTAACACTCCAAATAAGGAGTGTAAGTTGTCAATTTTGATGTAAAAAAACTGAAAAAAAGTAATAATATATTAAGGGTTATAGTGTTTACTTTATATAAATAAAAATAACTAAAGTAGTTAGTTAAGAAATTAATTTGGTTAAGGGGGAGTTAAGAAACGTGTCCAAAATAAGTAAAGTAAAAGGAATTTTATTAGTACTAATAGATATACTCCTTATTAATATAGCTTATATTTTTAGTATGCTAGTTAGATTTGCCTTTAATGGACCAGTATTAGGAGATATACCGAGAGAACAATGGAATTTATATTTAAAATGGATGCCTCTTATAGTGGTAATATATATTGTTCTATTTGCATTTTTTAGAATGTATAAAAGCCTTTGGAGTTTTGCAGGGTTAGATGAAGTAATGAAAGGTGTTGCAGCCTGTGTATTAGGATGTTTAATAAATGTTATTATTATGCTTTTCTTAAATCCTAGAATTCCTATGATGGTAACTTTATCAGCAGGAATATTAACAATGGTATTTACTATTGGATTTAGGCTTTCCTTTAGAATGTATAGAAGACTTGTAATATATGGAACATTAAAGGGTATTGAATCACAAAAAAATGTTTTAATAGTTGGAGCTGGATCTTGTGGTAGATTAGTTATTAATGAAATGAAAAGAGAAACAGGAGCTGGATTTAAACCTATAGGAGTTATAGATGATGATAGAAGTAAGCTTGGCACTTATATAAATGGAGTAAAAGTTTTAGGAAATAGAAATGATATAAAAAATATTGTTGAAAATCAAAGGGTTGATTTGATTTTAATAGCTATAGCATCAATAACTTCTGATGAAAAGAAAAAGATAATAGAAGCCTGTCATGAAACTAAGGTTAAAGTTAAAATAATGCCTGGAGTTTATGAAATGATAGGTGACAAGGTTAACCTAACTAAAATGAGAGATGTTAACTTAAGGGATCTTTTAGGAAGAGAAGAGGTTAAGCTTAGCAAGGATGAAATAGCTAATTACATAAAAAATAAAAGAGTTTTAGTAACTGGTGGAGGGGGATCTATTGGTTCAGAACTTTGTAGACAAATAGCTAATTTTAATCCAAAGGAATTAATGATTTTAGATATTTATGAAAATAATGCTTATGATTTAGAAATGGAATTAAATAGAACACATCCAGAACTAAAGAAGCAAGTAATAATAGCTTCTGTGAGAGATAAGGAAAAGTTAGATTCTATTTTTAGAAGTTTTAAACCACAAGTAGTATTCCATGCAGCGGCTCATAAACATGTTCCTTTAATGGAGACAAGCCCTGGAGAGGCAATAAAAAACAATGCTGGTGGAACTTTAAACACTGCAGAGTGTGCAGATAAGTATGGAGTAGAAAAGTTTGTATTAATTTCAACAGATAAGGCTGTTAACCCGACTAATGTAATGGGGGCAACTAAGAGAATGTGTGAAATGATAATACAAGCTATAAATAAAAAAAGTAAAACTGATTTTGTTGCTGTTAGATTTGGAAATGTTCTTGGAAGTAATGGTTCAGTAATTCCTCTATTTAAAAAGCAAATAGCCGAGGGAGGGCCAGTTACATTAACTAATAAGTATATAACAAGATACTTTATGCTTATTCCAGAGGCAGCTCAATTAGTTCTTCAAGCAGGAGCATATGCTAAGGGAGGAGAAATCTTTGTCCTAGATATGGGTAAACCAGTTAAGATATATGATCTAGCAAAGAATTTAATAAAACTTTCAGGATATGAACCTTTTGAAGACATAGATATAAAGATAGTTGGCTTAAGGCCAGGAGAAAAGCTTTATGAAGAACTTCTTATGGATGAAGAAGGATTAACTGAAACAAAACATGAGAAGATTTTTATTGGAAGACCTGGAGATTTTGATTTTGAGGATATAAAATCAAATATAGAAGAACTTATTAATATAAGTAGATTTGGAACAGGTGATGATATAAGAAATAAAATAGAAGAATTTGTTCCAACATACAATAGGTTAGATAAAAAAGAAGAGTTAATAGAAAAGGAAATTGCTATTAGTCAGGCTTAATTACGAGTTGTGTCTATATGAATAGAATATTTGGTTTAAATAGGTAGTTTTATTATATTAATAGTTTTTTCATCAATAATATTAATACCTTAATTAATAATAAAGTTAACTACAATCTATAAAGAAGCTGAATAACTAAATAGACTAGTTAAAATTTATAAGAAATGTTTGCGATAGCAAAGTAGGAGGAAAAGATGAAAAAAGAACTTAGACCGTTCGAAAAGAAAATATGGTTATCGTCTCCAACAATGCATGGAGATGAAATTAAGTATATTATAGACGCTTATGAAACAAACTGGATGTCTACTGTTGGAGTTAATATTAATGAAATAGAGAAATTAGCATGTGAAAAAATAGGATGTAAATATGCGGTAGCACTTTCAGCAGGAACAGCAGCATTACATATGGCAGTAAAACTTGCAGGGGTAAAACCGGGAGATAAGGTGTTTTGTTCTGATATGACCTTTGCTGCCACAGTTAATCCTGTTGTATATGAAGGTGGAGTTCCGGTTTTTATTGATACAGAATATGACACTTGGAATATGGATCCGGTTGCATTAGAAAAAGCATTTGATATATATCCAGAAGTAAAGTTAGTTATAGTAGCACACTTATACGGAACTCCTGGTAAAATTGATGAAATTAAGGAAATATGTAATAGACATGGAGCACTAATTATAGAAGATGCGGCAGAATCATTAGGAGCTACATATAAAGGGATACAAACAGGAAACTTTGGAGATTTTAATGCTATTAGTTTTAATGGAAATAAAATAATTACTGGTTCATCAGGTGGAATGTTCCTTACAAATAGTAAATATGATGCTGAAAAGGTGAAAAAATGGTCTACACAGGCAAGAGAAAATGCACCATGGTATCAGCATGAAGAATTAGGATATAATTATCGCATGAGTAATGTAATTGCTGGAGTAGTAAGAGGGCAGTTTCCATATTTAGAGAAACATATTGCACAGAAGAAAGCAATTTATGAAAGATATAAGGAAGGATTAAAAGGACTACCTATACATATGAATCCTTATGATGAAGAAAATAGTGAGCCAAACTTTTGGTTAAGTTGTATGATTATTAAACAGGAAGCAATGTGTAAACAGGTCAGAGGAGAAGATGAAGTTCTTTATATTAGTGAATCAGGAAAAAGTTGTCCAACAGAAATTTTAGAAGTACTTGAGAAATATAATGCAGAAGGAAGACCAATTTGGAAGCCAATGCATATGCAGCCTATATATAGAAATAATGCTTTTATCACAAGAGAAGGGAGTGGTAGAGCTAAAACCAATGCTTATATACAAGGAGGAAATCTTGGAGTTGATGGAAAGCCACTTGATGTAGGAAGTGATATATTCAGTAGAGGATTATGTTTACCAAGTGATAATAAAATGTCAGAAGAACAACAAGAGTTAATAATACAAATTATCAGAAGTTGCTTTGAATAGGGGATATAAACAAATATGAAAAAAAGAGAACAAACAGTTTATGAAAGATACATTAAACGAGTGCTTGATTTAATTTGGGCTATTTTAGCAATAGTTGTATTTTGGTGGTTATATATTATAATAGCAATCCTTGTAAAAATTAAATTAGGCTCTCCTGTGATTTTTAAGCAACAGAGACCTGGACTAAATGAAAAAGTTTTTTCTTTGTATAAGTTTCGAACAATGACAGATGAGAGAGATGAAAATGGAAATCTTATGCCTGATGAGGTTAGGCTTACTAAGTTTGGTAAGTGGCTTAGAAGTACAAGCTTAGATGAATTGCCGGAAGTATTTAATATTATTAATGGAGATATGAGCGTTATTGGGCCAAGACCACAACTGGTCAGAGATATGGTCTTTATGACAGAAGAACAAAGAGAAAGACATAGTGTTCGTCCAGGACTTAGTGGTTTAGCTCAGGTAAATGGTAGAAATTCGATTAGCTGGGAAGATAAATTAAATTATGATCTACAGTATATAAAAAAAATTACATTTTTAGGTGACATAAAAATTGTATTTCAAACAGTTCAAAAAGCCTTTATAAAACACGAAGGAATTACTAAAGAAGATATGGCTACAGCTGAGGATTTTGGAGATTATCTTTTACGTACTAGACAAGTAGAAAAAAGTCAGTATGATTCGTTACAATCAATGGCTAAAGAAATTATAGAATTTTGTAATAATTAGAATAATATTTTATTATTTAAGTATTATTGAGTAGGAGTAAATTAAATGGAAAAATACAGTGTTTTAATGTCGTTGTATATTAAAGAAAAACATGAATATTTAAAATTAGCACTTCAGAGTATGGTTAATCAAAGTTTAAAACCAGATGAGATAGTAATAGTTAAAGATGGAAAAATTACTGAAGAACTTCAAGCTGTTTTGGATGAATACAATAGCAAATATCCAGGGTTATTAAATATTGTAGGTTATGAGGAGAATCGTGGATTAGGATTAGCTCTTAATTTTGGATTAGAGCATTGCCGCAATGAATTAATTGCTAGAATGGATACTGATGATATTTCTATGCCTAAACGATGTGAACAGCAAGTTAAAGAATTCGAAAAACATCCAGAGCTTGCAATAATTGGATCTGCTATTGATGAGTTTGACGGAACAATAGAGAATATTATAGGAAGACGTGTTGTACCTAATAATCATAAAGAGATATATGAATTTGCTAAAAAGAGAAGTGCATTTAATCATCCGAGTGTAATGTATAGAAAAAGTAAAGTTCTTGAATATAATGGATATAGCAATTTGAAAAGAAATCAGGATGTGGATTTGTTTGGAAGAATGCTTTATGGTGGATGTAAAGCAGCAAATTTTAAAGAATCATTACTATGGTTCAGAGCAGATGAAAACTTAGCTAAACGACGTAAAAGTTGGGAGAATACTTGGAGTTATATAGAAACAATAAAAAGGTTTTGGAAAATGGGATATTCTAGTTTTGGAGATTATGTATTAATTGCTATTGCGCAGACCACAATGTTTATTTGTCCTATTAGAATTCAGAAGTGGTTATATAAACATTTTTTGAGAAGATAATATTATTAAAAAGAGGAGAAGATAATGAAGATATCAGTAATTATACCTGTATATAATGCAGAAAAGTATATAAAAAAATGTTTAAATAGTGTTATTGAGCAGACATATTCTGATTGGGAAATAATAGCTATAGATGATGGTTCAAAAGATGAAAGTTATAATATTTTATCAAGTTATGCAAAATATGATGATAGAATCAATGTTAAAACTAAGAAAAATGAAGGACCAGGACTTACTAGAAATCGAGCATTAGATATAGCTACTGGAGACTGTATTGTTTTTCTTGATGCAGATGATTATATTGAGCCTAATTACTTTGAATTACTAAATGAAAAGGTAGTTAATGAAAAGGCTGATGTTATTTTCATAGACGTTATTCAAGAAGCTCCGGATGGAACTGTCCTTAAATATGAAAAAATGTCAAATTTCAATAGAAGCTGTCGTAAAGATATACTTGGCTGTCAAATGACAGGGTATATGCCGTGGGGCGGTTGTCGCAAAGCTGCTTTAAGATCTTTAATAGAAAAGGAAAGTTTACGATATACCACCGATGTGGTTGGAGAAGAAGCAATTTTTAGTTTTGAGTTACTACGCCATGCACAGAAGATATGCTTTATAGAAAAGAATTTATATCATTATATCAATCATCCGAATAGTCAGTCTAAGAATCCAAATGGGACTTGGGAAATTACGTTAAAAAAAATGACAGATCATTTGGAAGAATTGAACATAAGGGATGAATATGACAAGTGTTTAAATGCATTTGCTTTTACTGTATTAATATCCTGGCTACTAAGTAATTCCAAACATCAGTCTGTTGGTAAATGCAGAAAAAATTTTAAAGAAAAGATAAATGAATTTGAGAAAGTTTATGGTTGGAATATTGAGCCTAAATATTTGAGGAAAGAATTAAGAATATTACTACCAATAGTAAAGAAGAGGTTATTATTTTTTATAGTGATAGCGGCTAAATTTGTGAGGAGGTAAAAATGGAAAAGGACTTAATTTCCGTGATTATTCCGGTTTATAATGTTGAAAAATATCTTGCAAAATGTATTGATTCTGTTATAGATCAATCATATAAAAATCTTGAAATAATTATAGTTGATGATGGAGCTACCGATTCTTCAGGGAGAATTTGTGATGAATATGCAGCAAGAGATAGTAGGATAATTTGTATTCATAAGAAAAATGGTGGGCTTTCAGATGCAAGAAATACTGGAATTGAAAAAATGACAGGTAAGTATGTTACATTCATTGATTCAGATGATTATGTTGATAAGTATTTTATAGAAGTATTATATAGGAATTTGTGTGAAAATGGTGCAGATATTTCAATTTCAGACTTTGTTAAGGTGAAGGAGAAAGAAATACCTAAAAATCCAAATGAACGGGAAAAATATAGTATCATTTGTTTTGATCATAGGCAATCTCTTGAGGCATTGTATGATGATGAATATAAATGTCAATTTACTACAGCGTGGGGTAAACTTTTTAAATCAAAGCTATATAATCAAATAAGATTTCCTAAGGGAAGAAATTATGAAGATACGGCAACAACACATAAAGTATTAGACAAATCAAAAAAGGTTGTTTATACAAATCGCGAACAATACTTTTACTTAGCTAGAGAAACAAGTATAACTAATTGTGAGAAATATATTAAAGATGATGTCATTCTTTCTAGTTATGATCGAGTTCAATATTTTGATGAAAAAGGATATAGTGATTTACTTATAAAAGCGCAAATTGAGTATATTGTGACTCTTATGGGAGTATATGCTAGATTAAAATTAGAATCATCTGGAGCAAAATTAAGAAGAAAAAAACTATATCAAACTGTAAAAAAATATATTAAAGAAAACAGGAATATAATATCGTCAAACTTAAATTTTAGATTTCGCATTTACTTATTTTTGTGGTTTCCAGGTTTGTACAGCCTGATTATTCGAGGTTTAAATTAATTGTGTATGGATATTGGCTATGAAATAAATCAGAGAAAGATGATTATAGTGAGGTATGTTGAATATGATAAATAGAAATAGTACATTATATGCAAAATGGGATGAGATTGTATTTCTTATTTTGGCTTTTGTATGGTTTGTTGTTTCTCTTGTATATAATATAAGAGGAAATAATCAAATTAATTATGTGGACAATGCGATTTACTTTTTTTGTGTTATGGGAACACTACAGCTAGTACTGACTGTGAAAAGTATAAAGCGTCTTCAAGGAGGCTGTTTATTTTCACTATATTTCATTTTTTTTCTTTTTTTGTATATTTTTAGCTATGGACAGTTTTTGATGTGGACTTTTGGAATACATTATAAAAATGAAATGACAGTTTCGCATCATGTAAGATATATTGATAAGGACACAGTAGTAAGAATACAAACAGTTAGTCTTGAATTGTTAGCAATATTTCATTGGGGAGTTTTAATTGTAAATCGTAGATATAAGCAAAAGATAAAAAATAAAATTGAGAATAAACAAGTAATAAATCTTTTAAAACATTTAGCTTTGCCTATACTAGTTGTTTCATGGGTAATTAATTTATATTATTCAATTAGTGGTTTTAAAGAAGCCGCAGTATTAGGATATTCAGCACTATTTGATCAAACTATGCCACCATTGATAAAATATATTAGCTATATGTTTGTGCCTTCACTTTTTCTGGTATTAATAACACGGAATTATCAAAAAAAATACTTCTATATATTAACTATCTTTTTTTTAACATATGCATTACCATTATTGATTACTGGTGATAGAGGAAGTTGGATTTATTTTCTTGGTCCTTGGTTATGGCTTTACATACGTTTTGTAAATACTCCAAAAGGCACTAATGATAAGCTTGCAAGAAGAAGGACTATATTGAGTATAATTTTGGTAATGTTAATTTTATTTATTTCAGCATCTTTTGTTTCAGTACGTAGTGAAGGCTATACAGCAATTTCGAGTGATTCTTTTTCCTTAGATGACTTATATACACCTTTTGTTAAGCCTTTTTTTGAAATGGGACAATCTGCAAGAATACTGGGAATTATTATCCAAGATAGTTTAGATAAAACATATCAATATGGTAATACATATATAGCTGATATTTTAGGGATGATATTGCCTAGAATAAAGGTGTTATTTGGATTTCCTGATATGTATGTTGAGAATTGGATGTCAACAGATTACCTCAATATGGTGAATTATGGCGTTGGATTTTCGGCATTTGCTGAAGCTTATTTAAATGGAGGATTATATTTTTCTTGGTTTTATATGTTGCTTTTTGGAATGTTTATTGGAAAATTGACAATAATTCGTAACGATGATGTCCATAGACTTCCTATAAAAACATATTTAGCATTATCAGCAACAACGGTTCTTGGACCTAGTGTCAGAGCTACATTGGATTTATGGTTAAGGCAGTTCTTTTGGGGAGCATTGCTTGTGCTGCTTATAGCTAAGATAGTAGTTGCGTTTTCTACAAATAAAAAGATATAAGAGGTATAGTTAAGATGATAACTTTAGAATATTATTTATTAATGCTTATTGGAAATTTAAAGCATGATAAACATAAAGAGACAATAAACAAATGGTTTAAGAAAAAAGGTGTAAAATTTTTAGGGGAGAGACATGTATACATTAATTGTAATATTGCTAAAAATGAACCTCATCTCATTAAATTTGGTGAGAATACAACTATTGCAGGTAGTTGAGAAAAAATATAAGTTATGAGGTAGAAAAGTTTGAAGAAAAAATTATATTTTAACAACATAATATCACTTTTTTATCAGGTGTGCGCTGTTATTATTGGTCTTGTTCTCCCAAGATTGATTTTAAAACAGTTTGGTTCTGATATAAATGGTGTAATGACATCTATAACACAAATGCTTTCAGTAATTTCAATGCTGGATCTTGGAGTTGGAGCTGTAGTTCAAAGTGCATTATATAAACCACTGGCCGATAAAAATGAGAAGAGAATCTCTGAAATTTATAGCAGAGCAAATAAATACTTCACATTGATTGTAAAAGTGTTGCTTGTATATATTATTTTGCTATGTTTTTACTATGGCGTATTTAAGAATAATACATTTTCATGGATATTTACAACGACGCTTATCCTAGCAATTGCAATTAGTTATTTTGCACAGTATTATTTTGGAATCTGCAATACTATTTTATTAAATGCTGATCAAAAAATCTATATTGTTACATTGATCAATCTATTTGGATTGATTACAAATGCGCTGGCAACAGTTGTGATGATTAAGATAGGAGCCAATATACAAATAGTAAAGCTAGTTTCTTCTTGTGTATTTTTGATGAAACCTATACTTTTACAAATATATGTTAAAAAGCATTATAGCATAGAAAAGATAAAGAAACCACAGAAAGATGCAATTCCAAATCAATGGAGTGGGCTTGTACAGCATATAACAGTTGGTGTTACAAACTCGATAGATAATGTAATACTTACCGTATTTTCCACATTTGGTATGATATCCGTTTATTCTGTATATGTAATGCCACTCAACTCAATTCGAAACCTATTTGAAGTAACTTCTAGTGGTTACAAGAGCTTTTTTGGGAGTTTAATAGCAAGAGATGAGAAAAGAATACTCTTACATGAATTTAATAAATATGAAACGATAATGCATTACATAATAACAATTGTTATGTGCACGACTTTGGTAACATTAATACCATTTGTTCTTATATATACTTCTGGTGTTAATGATGCAAACTATAAAGATGTGTTTTTTTCTTTTATGATAACGATAGCTTATTCCATGTATATATTAAGGTTAATATATACAAACTTAATTTTTGCAGCAGGAAAATTTAGTGAAACACAGGGTTATTGTATTGCAGAGTGTATCATTAATATAGTTATTTCTCTAGTATTGGTTAGACCATTGGGATTATCAGGAGTTGCAATAGGTACGGTGGCTTCTTCTGGATACAGAATGGTTTCAGCTGCTTATTATTTAAAAAAAGATATTTTAAAGAGGCCGTTAAAGCATTTTATTAAGCACATAATTGTTGATATGCTCTGTATAATTATTGTAGTGTATTTATCTAGATTTATAACTATAAATACAACTAATTTTTTTGAGTGGATTGTATTTGCGACAATTTCCTTTACGCTTAGCTTACTATTGTGTTCAATAATACATTTTATTTTATATCATCGACAAGTGATGAATTTGATTAAAGGCTTTATGAGGAGGATGAGAAGAAGATGATTATTTCATTTACATGCAATAATATTGGAACGGGTGGAGCGGAAAGAGTTGTGTGCAACCTTGCAAATCAGATGGCTAGGGATGGACATAAAGTAAGAATTATATGCTATGAAAAGTTACCTTCATTTTATTATGCATTAGAGGATAATGTGTGTATAGTTGAACTTGATCCATTGATTAACAGACGAAAAAAAAGATGGCAGAGAAAAGTTGCTGGTATTATTAATTTAAAAAGATTATTTGATGCAGTTAAAGGTTCAGATCGTGTGGTTTCTTTTTATACAAGACAGAATTGTTATAGCATTCTAGTATGTAAATTACAAAGAATACCTGTGATTTGTGCAGAAAGAGATCACTTTTTCATGAGTGATGGAAAGATAAACCATAGAATGAGAAGGTTATTTTATCCTCATTCTGATGGGTTCATTCACCAAACTAATATGGCACGAGAATTTTTGAGAAATAATGAAGGTGTTAAATGTAGAGATATTGTCATTCCTAATCCATTATGGATAAATGATTTTCCAAATAGAGAGCCAGTAAAGGGAAGAGTTATTGCTGTAGGTAGATTAGCAAATCAAAAAAATTATGAAGGAATGATAAGGGCATTTGCGATTGTTGTTAAGAAATGTCCAGAAGCGAAGCTTTATATTTATGGTGATGGTGATTTAAAGAAAGAGTTATTAGAACTTGTAAAAAATTTTCATATAGATAAATCTGTGGTATTTGCAGGAATAACAAAGAATATTGTAAGTGCACATAAATATGCAGATATTTATGTTATGTTTTCTCATGGAGAAGGATATCCAAACGCACTAATGGAAGCTTTGGCTATGGGAGTGCCTAGTATTTCTAGTGATTGTCCGGTTGGTGGTCCTAGAGATATGATATCAGGTGGTGAAAATGGATTTTTAGTGCCGTGTGGTGATGAAGCAGCTTTAGCAAGTCGTATAATTGATCTTTTGGAAAGCAATGAACTAAAAGAGAAATTTTCTAAATCGGCAATTTCTATTCGTGAGAGTAATCGATTTGATATAATTTATAATAGATACATGGAATATATTATTAGCTGTGGAAAGGGAGACAGATAATGAATAGAAAAATTAAAATGAATTTACGTGCTTTACTTAATTATATTAGGTTTTTGCCTTTAGTGCTTAGGAAAACTGTGGATATTAAAGGAAGACAGTTTTGGGCGTTGGGCAGTTCGCTTGAAATAGATGAAAAAGCAATAGTTAATATAAAGAAGTGGTGTCAAGTAGAAAAAGGAACACTGTTGGCTGCAAGAACAGGTGGAATACTTACTTTGGGAAAGAATACTTTCTTAAACCAGAATTGCATTGTCGTTGCGAGAGATAAGATTGAAATTAGTGATAATGTAACGATTGGTCCAAATTGTTGTATTTATGATCATGATCATGATTTGAATTCAAGGGGAAAGTATACGATGGCTCCAGTAATAATTAAAGAAAATTCTTGGTTGGGAGCAGGATGTATTATTCTTAAAGGAGTCACAATAGGTGCAAATTGTGTAATTGCGGCGGGGGCGATAATAACTCATGATGTACCGGATAATAAAGTAATATATCAGAAACGAGAAAGTAAGTATGTAGAAAAATATATGAATAAGTTAGAACTTTCATAAGGAGTTAGATGTAGAAATACTATGCTAGCTTTCTGATTACATGGATTATTGATTATTTAATTACGATTTTCTATTTTAAGTTTTATTATATAAATGTAGGACAAATTTTATTTGGAAATATTTTGGAAATCAAATAGGATGTGCAAGTAGAAAAGGTTGAAGTGATATGGAGTGCAAATAATTTTATACGTTGTGTTGCTATAAAGTAACTTTATGGAGCGAGGAAAGAGATAGAAAATAAAAAGATTAATTATATAAGTATATTTTTACTAGGTGGCAGTTAAAGTTTATTTACATGATTATAAAAGTTGATGATTAGAGTTCAAATTTTGAATCTAACGATATCATGAATGATACTATAGATATGGTAGTAGGATATGAGCTACTATTAATATTGCAGAGAAAAAGTGTCATTAATCGTAGCGAAAAATACGAATGATTGCTATATCTGTTGCATATTTATTAATATCAGTTATAAAAGCGTGAATTATTCAAGAAAAATTTGAAAGGTGAAATGTAATGTTAGAAAAAATAGGTATTAAAAATAAAACAATTTTAGTAACTGGTTCTGCTGGTTTTATTGGTAGTAATTTAGTTTTAGAATTATTAAAAACAGAGAAGTCAGTACACATTGTAGGAATAGATAATTTGAATGATTATTATGATGTGAGTATAAAGGAATGGAGACTTAATGAAATTGAGAAGGAAGTTAAAAATCATAAATATTCTACTTGGAAATTTATTAAGGGTTCCATTGCAGATAAGTCTTTAATAGATGATATTTTTGCTACATATAAACCAGATATAGTAGTGAATTTAGCAGCACAAGCAGGAGTTCGTTACTCAATTCTAAATCCAGATGCTTATGTGGAAGCAAATTTAATTGGTTTTTATAATATATTAGAAGCTTGTCGTCATTCTTATGATAATAGTGAAAATGGCGTTGAGCATTTGGTATATGCATCTTCATCATCTGTATATGGATCTAATAAGAAAGTACCATATTCTACAGATGATAAGGTGGACAATCCAGTATCTTTATATGCAGCGACTAAGAAATCTAATGAGTTAATGGCTCATGCTTATAGTAAACTTTACAATATTCCGTCAACAGGACTTCGTTTCTTTACAGTATATGGTCCAGCAGGAAGACCTGATATGGCGTATTTTGGATTTACAAATAAACTTTTAAAGGGTGAAACTATAGAGATATTTAACTATGGAAATTGCAAACGTGATTTTACATATATAGATGATATAGTAGAAGGTGTAAAACGTGTTATGCAAGCGCCACCAGAAAAAAAGAAAGGAGAAGATGGATTGCCTATTCCTCCATATGCAGTATATAACATAGGTAATAGTAATCCTGAAAATTTACTTGATTTTGTAAAAATTCTTCAAGAAGAATTAATTAGAGCAAAGGTGCTTTCATCAGATTATGATTTTGAAGCTCATAAGAAACTTGTACCAATGCAACCTGGAGATGTACCTGTTACATATGCTGATACAAGACCTTTAGAAAAAGATTTTGGATTTAAGCCAAGTACAGATTTAAGAACTGGATTAAGAAAATTTGCTGAATGGTATAAAGAATTTTATAATGTTTAAAGTATTTAAAAAGCCTCAGAATTGAAATTACAATTCTGGGGCTTAAGTTTTTATTAATCTCTTTGGAATAAATCTCTTGTATAAACTTTTTCCTTCATATCATCTAAACAGCTATCATATCTATTAGCTATAATACTTTTACTTAATCTTTTAAATTCATCTATATCATTTACTACCTTTGAACCAAAGAAAGTAGTTCCGTTTTCTAATGTTGGTTCATAAATAATTACAGTAGCTCCTTTTGCCTTTAGACGTTTCATAACCCCTTGAATACTACTTTGGCGGAAGTTATCAGAATTACTCTTCATAGTTAATCTATAAACTCCAATTACAACTTCTTTTTCTTTTGAAGCTTCCCATGTACTATTTGCTTCATATGCACCTGCAAGTTCTAAAACTCTATCTGCAATAAAGTCTTTTCTTGTACGATTACTTTCAACTATAGCACTCATCATGTTTTGAGGAACCTCATTATAATTTGCAAGTAATTGTTTTGTATCTTTTGGTAAACAGTATCCACCATATCCAAAGCTTGGATTATTATAGTGTGTTCCTATTCTTGGATCTAAACATACACCATCAATAATTGCTTTAGTATCTAATCCTTTCATTTCAGCATAAGTGTCTAATTCATTAAAATAAGATACACGTAATGCTAAATATGTATTGGCAAATAACTTTACAGCTTCAGCTTCAGTAAATCCCATAAATAAAGTAGGAATATTTTCTTCTATAGCACCTTCTTGAAGAAGAGAAGCAAAAGTATGAGCAGCTTTTACTAATCTTTCATTATTAATATCAGTAGATACTATAATACGGCTTGGATAAAGATTATCATATAATGCTTTTGATTCTCTTAAGAACTCAGGGCTAAATATAATATTTTCTGTGGTATATTTTTTACGGACACTATCTGTGTAACCGACTGGAATTGTAGATTTTATAACCATTATTGCATTTGGATTTACTTTTAAAACTAATTCAATAACAGACTCTACAGCAGATGTATCGAAATAATTTTTTTTACTGTCATAGTTAGTTGGAGCAGCAATTACAACAAAGTCTGCATTCTTATATGCAGATTCTCCATCAATAGTAGCAATTAAATCTAAATCCTTCTCTGCAAGATACTTTTCAATATAATCATCTTGAATTGGAGATTTTTTATTGTTAATCATTTCAACCTTTTCAGGAATAATATCAACTGCTGTTACATGATTATTCTGTGCTAATAATGTCGCAATAGATAATCCAACATAACCAGTACCTGCAACGGCAATATTAAGAGGAGAGCACTTTAAAGGAGAAGCTTTAGATTCATCATTTAAAAATAATGAAATAGGTTCAAACTCAAGAACTTCACCTAATTTTTCTAGTTGAGGAATTGATGGAATATAATCCATAGACTCCAAACGACTAATCATTGCACGATTTATATTAGTTAAATCTGCTAGCTGTTGTTGTGTAATATTTTTTTCTTTTCTGGACTCTATAACCTTCTTTGCTAGAAGGGATAATGATAATTTCTTCATATTTATGTATTTTCCTTTCAAATTTTATTTTTGTTATTTAAAACAACAAAAATAATAAAAATTTATATTAAAGACATTATTATTATACTAAATATGGACAAAAATTACAATTAAAAAGAAAAAAATAGAAAATAAAAGATATAATGGCGTTTAAAATAACAAAAAATATTATTGATCTTAAGTTGTTATAATCAAAATTTCATTTCTATGTGTAAATAGTAGAAATTTATGACAAAAAATATATATTTGAAAAAATAAAGTAATTTATGATATAATTTGAAATGTAATTTTTTAGATATTAATATATATTGTAACTTATAAAATTTATAAATATTGTTATTATACCTGAATTAACAAAATCTATAAAAAGACATCCAACAATAGGGACTACAAAATAGGGTGTATGAACAAAGCCATATCTATTTGTGAGCTCATCCATATTTGCTATAGCATTAGGTGTTGCACCCATTCCAAATCCACATGTAGCTGATGCAAATACAGCTGCCTCATAATTTTTCCCCATAACTTTATATGTTATAAAGTATGCGAAGAGACCAACAAGAATGACCTGAGCAAATAACATTATCATAAGTGGTAATGCTAAATCAAATAATTGCCAAAGTTTTAATCCCATTAAAGCCATTGTAAGAAAAAATGATAAGCTTAATCCACCCAGTGTTTCAATTTCTTTCTCTACAATTTCTTTATCGGTAAAATCATAGATATTTCTAATTATTGCAGCTACAATCATTGCACCAATATATGACGGAAAGGTAAGACCTGTTTTCTGAATAAAATCTGAAACAACAGATCCAATTCCCATAGCAATAAACAAAAGACATGCTCCATTAGTTAGCTTCTTAAATGATAAAATATTATGATTTTCTTCATTATAATCGCCAACTTCAGATGGAGGTTTTTCAGAATATTCATCACGAATAGTTTTTAATTTATAATTATGTATTAATGCTTTAGCAACAAGTCCACCGATGATACTTCCCATTATTAGACCAAAAGTTGCTGAAGCTACAGAGACAGTGGTTGCACCTGTTATTCCAAGGTTTTCAAGAATTGGACCAAAGGAACCTGCTGTTCCATGACCACCAATCATTGGTATTGAACCAGTACAAAGACCTAGGAGTGGTGTTAATTTAAATATTGAAGCTAAAGTTACACCAACTATATTCTGAAGTATGACAAGTAATATAGCAAGACAGAGAAAAGTAATAACCTTAATTCCACCTTGTTTTAAAACTTTAATGCTAGCAGTAAAACCTATACTTGTAAAAAATGCAGTCATAAAAATATTTTGTAATAGTGTATCTAGATTTATTACACAAATATTGGTTAATTTAAATATTAGTATTAATAGTGCAAATGTAAATCCGCCTATAACTGAAGGAGGAATACAGTATTGTGAAAGTATAGAAAATTTATTTCGTATATATTTGCCAATATATAATACGATTGAAACAAGAGCCATAGTTTCATAAATATTAAAATTTAATTCCATATATACTTTTGTCCTTTCATTAGTAATTATTTTTTATATAAGATAAATAATGAAATAATATTTTCTTAAGAAAAGGTATAAAAGCGCAGTAAATTAGAAAATTAATATAATAAAAGAAAATATATCAAACTTATTTAGAATCTATATGATTATTATAAATTAGTATATAAATACTAATAAACTTAGTACTATATATTCTCTATAGAATTAGTTTAAAATATACTTAAATACATATATTATTTTAAGCAATTTTATATTAATTAGACTGTAAATTCTAATAATCTATGATTAAGTAAAAAGAAAATTTCAAGATTACTATTTGTATATTTATAAAAATTATCTATAACAAAAATATAAATATTTCATATATTATGAGAGAAGATGTAAGAAATATGTATTAATAAGCATAAAGAAAAATGTTTAGACAAAATTGAAAATTATATATAATATTTAAAATATTAATAGTTATATATTGTGGAATAATTATTGCTTGAAAAGGATGATAAATATATCATTAGAGGAAAAAGAGTATTATTTTCATTGTTAAATAATGTATAAAAAGTGCATGAAAAATATTGACCAGAAAATATAACAGTGATATTATGTATTTAATGTAAATTAAGTGCACTTAAATTTCATTAGTAAAATTTATATAGGCAATGAAAGGGAAAAGTATTATAGACTACAATTTTCAGAGAGAGAATATCAACCGGCTGAAAGTATTCTTAAATATGACTGTAAGAAAAACTACCCTGGAGCTATGGCTTACTAGCTTATAGATTTATAAGTGAAATGTCATCGGTGAAAATCGTTAATATTATTAAGATGAATTGAATTTTTAATTCAATTTGGGTGGAACCACGGATATATGCATTCGTCCCAAGCTTTGGGATGAGTGCTTTTTTTGTTTTATAAAATAATTTTGAATGTAAATTATATAGAGTATTTATAAAGGAGAGAAAATTATGTTAATAAATATTAAACTAAAAGATGGATCAATAAAAGAAATTGAAGATAATTCAACAGTATTTGATCTTGCACAATCAATAAGCATGAATCTTGGAAAATCTGCATTAGTTGGAGAAATAAACGGATGTCTTGTAGATTTAAACTACAAATTAAAAAATAACGATGAGTTAAATATTTTATCATATGATAGTGAAAAAGCAGTAGAAGTTATAAGACATTCAAGTGCACATATTATGGCTCAAGCAGTAAAGAGGTTATATAAAAATGCTAAGCTTGCTATTGGTCCTTCAATAGCAAATGGATTTTATTATGATTTTGATATTGATACACCAATTATTAAAGAGGATTTAGAAAAAATAGAAAAAGAGATGAACAAGATAGTAAAAGAAAATCTTAAATTTGAAAGAATTGATGTATCTAAAGAAGAAGCATTAAAAATAATGAAAGATAATGATGAGATTTATAAAGTAGAGTTAATTAATGATCTTCCAGAGGGTGAAAAAATATCTCTTTATAAACAAGGAGACTATATTGATTTGTGTAGAGGACCTCATATCCCATCAACAAAGTACGCAAAAGCTTTTAAACTTATTAGTGTTGCAGGTGCATATTGGAGAGGAAATGAAAAGAATAAAATGCTTCAAAGAGTCTATGGAATTGCGTTTTCTAATCTTAAAGAATTAGAGATACATCTTCATAATCTTGAAGAAGCTAAAAAAAGAGACCATAGAAAATTAGGAAAAGAATTAAAATTATTTACTTTTGCAGAAGAGGGCCCTGGATTTCCATTCTTTCTTCCAAAAGGAGTTATCTTAAAAAATTCTCTGATAGATTTTTGGAGAAAAATTCATTATGAAGCTGGATATGTTGAAGTTGAAACTCCTATTATGCTTAATAAAAAGTTATGGGAAACTTCTGGACATTGGTATCATTATAAGGAAAATATGTATACTTCAATGATTGATGATGAAGAATTTGCATTAAAGCCTATGAACTGTCCTGGTGGAATGATTGTATATAAATCTGACTCACATTCATATAGAGATTTTCCAATGAGAGTAGGGGAATTAGGAAGAGTTCATAGACATGAACTTTCAGGAGCATTACATGGGCTAATGAGAGTACGTGCATTTACTCAGGATGATGCTCATATTTTTATGCTTCCAGAACAAATAAAGTCAGAAATAAAAGGGGTTGTAGAATTAATTGATAAAGTATACTCTATATTTGGATTCAAATATCATGTTGAACTTTCTACACGACCTGAAGATTCTATGGGAAGTGATGAAGAATGGCAAATGGCAGAAGATTCATTAAGGGGAGCATTGGATGAATTAAATCTTCAATATGTAATAAATGAAGGCGATGGCGCTTTTTATGGTCCTAAGATTGATTTTCATCTTGAAGATAGCATAGGCAGAACATGGCAATGTGGAACAATTCAGCTTGATTTCCAATTACCACAAAGATTTGAATTAGAGTATGTTGGAAGTGATAATGAAAAGCATAGACCAATTGTAATTCATAGAGTTATATTTGGAAGTATAGAAAGATTTATAGGAATATTAATAGAACATTTTGCAGGAAAGTTCCCAACATGGCTTGCACCTGTTCAAGTCAAGGTACTTCCTATATCAGATAAATTTAATAATTATTGTGATGAAGTAGTAAAGCAATTTTATGAAAATGGAATAAGGATTGAAATAGATCAGAGAAATGAAAAGATCGGATATAAAATCAGAGAAGCTAGAAATGAGAGAGTTCCTTATATCGTTATAATAGGAGAGAAAGAAGAAGAAGAAGGTAATGTTTCTCTTAGAAGTAGAAAGAACGGTGATGAAGGATCCATAAATGTTATAGATTTAATAGAGAGAATTAATAATGAAATTAAGAATAAATATATTTAAAGTATATTGGATTAAGTTTTTTTATTGATATTGAAAATATGATATTGCTCAATAGTTAGGAAGATTTCAAAAGTGAACTTAGTTCACTTTTGAAATAAAACTTGCATTTTTATGAATTATTTATATCCAATAGCTTGGACGTACAATCATAGGTGGAAGTTTTGTTTTTAAATCCCCCTTTGCACTATTAATTTGTGCTTGAGTAAGAAAAATACTTCTAGATAAGTCTGAACTACTAAGGTTTGTATCTCGCAAATCAGCACCAATAAAATCAGCACCACTCAAGTCTGAATATGAAAGATTAGATGCAATAAGAAGCGCTCCTCTAAAATCAGCACCACATAGGTTATATTTAGTAAGATCTTTGCCTAAAAAATTTTTTCCTTGAATTTGTTTTTTAGAAGTTGATAATGAGTTAGTACTATAGACTTTGAATTTTTTTCGAATAGTTTCACTGGTAGTCTTTAAGTAGACATTAACTTTATCACGATAAGATTCAAGATCTAAATTTAATAATTTATCTACATCCCAAAGTGAAACTTTTATAGTATCATCAATAAGAGATTCTATTTTAGACTTTATCTTATTATTCTTTTCAAGAGTATATGATTGAACAAGATACCAGAGCATTTCATGAATTTGTCTTATAATTAGAAAAGTGTCAAACATCTTTGATGCAGATTGTGGATCTTTTCTCCAGCTTATTTTATTAAATGTTTTTTGAGCTATTTTTTGTCCGGCACCAAAACATTCATAAGATATACATCCCTTAAGTCTTTTTTTAAACAGAGTATTATGGATAGAACATGTGAAGTCCTGTTTTAAATTTATACATGGCTTACCTGCATCTTTATTCTGTGGAAATCCATCACAAGCAGAAAAGAATAAAGCGGTACAGCATAAACCAAAACAGTTTTCACAATGACACTTTAATTCTTTACTATAAAGTTCATCTATTGTATATTTCATAACGTATCACTCCTATATTGAGAACATATAATTCTTATGTAGATTAAATTTATTACATAATTATTTAATTATACCATAATAAGGAGGAAGTGATAATATATAAACTTAGAGTATGTATGTGAGGAATTAGATTAAATTATTATTTTAAAATAAGTAGAATTATGAAAACTTTTATAATATACAAATATAATTTATAATAAAAGTATTCAACTAAAAAATTATAAATAATAAGGATGTAATAATTATGAAGGAAGAAAGATTTACAGAACTAGATAAAGATGATATTAAGAGAATTATACCATGTAGACAGTATAAATGGCTTGATGATATGGAATCAGAATATAGTGAATATAGATTCTTTTTAGAAAAGCTTAAAAGTATAAAAGATGTAAAGTATATTGGAACTAGAGATATGGTTTATGTGGTTTCATCTGACTATAAATATAAAGATATAAAATTTACAATGATAGTGGATTTGGAATATGAAAGCGTAGATTTTCTTGTTGATGATTGTAAAAAGGTGGAGGATATACGAAATCTTATAGAAGGAATTATAAAAGAATGTATGTAGGTTATTTTAAATAGATTTCACTAAAGTATGATTAACTACAAATTATACTATGAAATAGCAAAAATACAGATATGAATTAAGTTCATATCTGTATTTTTTTGTATATTTATTTACTATAAAATTTGACATATTATGATTAGATAATACTTTGTTGATTTAATTTATTTTACAGTTCGTGGAATGAAACTTTCATATTTCTTTCTTAATTCTTCTAACTTATGAAGTTTTTCAAGTGGTTCATTTGATTTTGAAATCCCAATAGCAACAATTAAACTTTCTATGAAAAATAGTGGACCTACTAATGAATGAAATTCTAGAAGTTCACCTCTTGAAACGTAAAATGTAATTATATTATGATTATTAAAAGGTTTAATCAATATATCTGTAATTATTATGACTTTACAATTTATTTCTGTTGCATAATCTAGAATTACATGAGTTTCTGGATGATAGTGGCTAAATAAGAAAAGTACGATTAAATTATCCTTCCCAATGTTAATAAGATCTTCATATAATAACTGTCCAGATGGATTAATACTGTTTATATTTAAACCAAATCTATTTAATCTAAAATTTAATAAAGAGCATAAAGATTCAGCAGGACCAATTCCATGGGTGAATATTTTATCAGAAGAAATAAAGTATTCAACTGCTTTATTAAAATCAGATTCACTTATTTTTTCTGCACTATCTTCAATTAATGAAATAGACTTCTTAGCATAATTTTTATAATAAAATTCATCAGAGTCTAAAATAGATTTAAATTTAGTTGAAGGACTTGATTGATTATGAAAGTCTTTAACAGCTTCTTTAAACTCCTTTAAATTGGTATAACCAATTTTTCTCCAGAATCTCGATACTGTTGGTTGACTTATACCAGTCATTTTTGAAATATCTATTTC
>OKVX01000371.1_pt1 | contig 23618 bp, 23 predicted proteins | sample 1606941 | NCBI WGS metagenome assembly OKVX01 (sample SAMN03281016, study PRJEB24777) | human gut metagenome | isolation source: fecal sample PR161 from 1 month old female Malay infant, caesarean... | reverse complement strand
TGCAATGAGGATCTGGCACCGACGCGTGACCAGAACTGGAGCTGGTACAACATCTTTTCTTTCTGGATGTCCGACGTTCACAGCATGGGGGGTTACGTTGTTGCCGCGAGCTTCTTTACGCTCGGGCTGGCAAGCTGGCAGGTGCTGCTCTGCCTGCTGGTGGGGATCTGCATTGTGCAGCTGTGCGCCAACCTGGTGGCCAAACCGAGCCAGATGGCGGGCGTGCCCTATGCGGTGATCAGCCGTCAGGCGTTTGGCGTCTTCGGGGCCAATATTCCGGCGGTGATCCGCGGGCTTATCGCCTTTGCGTGGTACGGCATCCAGACCTGGCTTGCTGCCAACGCGCTGATGCTGGTGGTGCTGAAGTTCTGGCCTTCTCTGGCGGGCCTTACCACCGGTACCTTCCTGGGCCTGTCGCCGCTGGGCTGGATCTGCTTTGCCATCATGTGGGTTCTCCAGGCGATGGTCTTCTGGCACGGCATGAACGCCATTAAGCGCTTTATTGATATCGCCGGTCCGGCGGTCTATGTGGTGATGCTGGCCCTCGCGGGCTGGATTGTATACAAGACCGGTTTTGACGGGATCTCTTTCACCCTCGCCAGCAAATCCCTGAGCGCGGGCGAGCAGACCTGGCAAATGATCACCGCGACCGCGCTGGTGGTCTCCTACTTCTCCGGCCCGCTGCTCAACTTTGGCGACTTCTCCCGCTACGGCAAAAGCATGGGTGAGATCCGCCGCGGCAACCGCTGGGGGCTACCGTTTAACTTCCTGCTGTTCTCCATCGTCACTGTGGTGATTGTCTCCGGCACCCAGTCGCTGTTTGGCCGCATGATCACCGACCCGATCGAAACCGTCAGCCGCGTAGGTAACGATCTGGCCGTGGCAATTGGCCTGCTGACGATGATCACCGCCACAATCGGGATCAACATCGTCGCGAACTTTGTCTCACCGGCGTTTGACTTCTCTAACTGCTCGCCGCAGAAGATCAGCTTCCGCACCGGAGGGATGATTGCCGCCGTCGGCTCGATCCTGCTCACCCCGTGGAACCTGTTCAACTCGCCGGAGCTCATCCATTACACCCTGGACGTGCTCGGAGCGTTTATCGGCCCGCTGTTCGGCATTCTGATTGCCGATTTCTACCTGATTAAGCGCGGCAAGGTGTCGGTAGACGATTTGTTCGACGACACGCCAAAGGGCAAATACTGGTACCGCAACGGCTTTAACCCGAAGGCCATTGGCGCGCTGATCCCCTCCGTTGCCGTAGGTCTGGTGATTGGCTTTATCCCGGCCCTGCATGAAGTGGCAAACTTCAGCTGGTTTATCGGCGTCTTCCTCGGCGGCGTGACCTACCGCTGGCTGGCGCGGGAAGAGCGCGAGACGGCAGGCGCGGCCTCGTTCAGCTCCCGCGTGGCGACGCAAAAAGAGTAATCCCTTCCCTCTGGCCGCAGCTTACCTGCGGCCCGTTCATTCTGGCATCGTTCTTGCTGAGCTTTTTCACCCCGCTACGCAAACAATAAGGCAGGACCCACGATGGAATACCAGACTGCGATACGCGGTGCATTTTTCGATATTGCCCAGGTCTGCGACAGCGCAGACGCCATTGCCGAGCACGCGCGCTACCTTGAGGACGGACTGCTGTTTATCCAGAACGGAAAAATTCTGGCGCACATGGCGTGGCAGGAGGGCGAGCAGTATCTCGACCCCCACAAAGGCTACACGGACCTGCGCGGCAGGCTGCTGCTGCCCGGTTTTGTCGACACCCACGTTCATTATCCACAAACGGAGATGATCGGCGCCTTTGGCGAACAGCTGCTGGAGTGGCTAACCACCTACACCTTCCCGGTGGAGAGCCAGTTTGCCGATGAAGCCTACGCGAAAGAGATCGCCGAATTTTTCATTAACCAACTGGTGAGCAACGGCACCACCACCGCGCTGGTGTTTTGCACGCTGCATCCGCAATCGGTCGAAGCGCTGTTTACCGAAGCCCTGCGCCTCAACATGCGCCTTATCGCCGGAAAGGTGATGATGGACCGGCACGCGCCGGACTACCTGAGCGAAGATGCAAAGCAGAGCTACCGGCAGACGCGGGAGCTTATCCAGCGCTGGCATCAACGGGGTCGGCTGGGGTATGCCATTACGCCGCGCTTTGCCCCAACGTCCTCACCCGAGCTGCTCGCCGCGGTCAGCCTGCTCAGAGAGGAGTTTCCGGATACCTGGCTGCAGACCCATCTCAGCGAAAACCCAAACGAAGTGGCCTGGGTGAACGATCTCTGGCCGGAGCACGAGCGCTATCTGGACGTGTATCACCACTACGGCCTGACCGGCGAGCGCAGCGTGTTTGCCCACGCGATTCATCTGCACCACAGCGAGTGGCAGTGCCTGCACGACACCGGTTCGGCGGTGGCATTTTGCCCCACCTCGAACCTGTTTCTCGGCAGCGGGCTGTTTCGCCTGCCCGCCTGCTGGCAGCACAAGGTGCGGATGGGCATCGGCACCGACGTCGGCGCGGGCACCACCTTCAGCATGCTGCGCACCCTGGGAGAAGCCTACAAGGTCGGCCAACTGCAGAGCTACCGCCTGCGCGCCAGCGAGGCGTTTTATCACGCCACGCTGGGCGGCGCGCACGCCCTCAGGCTGGACGATAAGATTGGCAACTTCGCCCCCGGCAAAGAGGCGGATTTCGTGGTTATCGATCCTGACGTGACGCCGCTGCAGCGCCTGCGCAATCGCCGCTGTCAGGATATCTACGAGCAGCTATTTGTGCTGATGACCCTGGGCGACGAGCGCAACATCAGTGAGACCTGGGTCAACGGCGAGCGGGTGTGGTCAACTGCCCCGGTAGGTTGACCACCCGCCAGGTGCAATCACAAACGGCAGATGGAAGTGCTCGTCTGCCGCTTCTCCCGTCACAAACTCAATTTGCGCGCAGGGGTAGATCGTCTCCCGACCGGTTGCGCGAAACCACCCGCCGATCTCCGCCACCAGCCGATAGTGGCCTGCGGGCAGGAAAGGGACAAATTCGGTGATGCGACCATTAGCGTTGGTCACGCCCGTCGCCATGATTTCGCCCTCCCGTTCAAGGTGAACCGTCACGCCCGCGGCGGGTTTGCCCGTTGAAATATCGAGAATATGGGTGCTGAGCGTGCTCATTCGCTAATCACTCCTTCCAGCCGCAGCAGCGTAATTTCCCGCAGCTGTTCCAGCGCCGCCTGAACTTCCTGCACGTCGCTGTTTTCCAGCCGCGCGCGCAGAGCCTGTAATATCTCCTCGCCGCTGCGGCCCTTCGCGCGGATCAGAAATACGCGCCCAAAGCGAGCTTCGTAGCGGGCATTGCCTTCACGCAGCGCCTGCGCAAGCGCCGCGTCCCGGTCATTCACCGCGCCCTGCTCCTGGCGCGACAGCGCCGCCTCCGCCGCTGAACCCGCGGGCTTTTCCCCAATGCGCGGATGGGCGTTCAGGGCTTGCGTTAATGCCGCCTCGTCCCAGCGCTGCATCAGCGCCTGCGCCGCGATCGTCAATTCACTCCGGCTCGGGTAAGGCCGACCGTAAACCAGCGCCTCAGCCCAGCCGGGGAGCGCCACGCAGGGGGTGAGCAGCGCGAGAGCCTCTTTCTCAGGAAGATGATTGAAGTCGTGCAGTGCGATCATAGTGTCTCCTTTATTGTCCTCCTCCGGGTTGTTGCACAAACCACGCCACTCTTGTCGCCAATGTGAAACAGTCGATTCTGTATGGCTGGACAGGAAATTATTGATTCATAAAAAGGCATATTCACCGTGTTTGCGCACCTTAGCAGTGCAAACTCACCTCCCACAACGCCGTTTTCGCCACTCTGCAGCCTGGTACGCAAATTGCTGAATGTTTTTACACCCTGCAAAAGGAGAGAAGCATGAAAGCAATCGTCATTGGCGCGGGTATTGGCGGCCTGAGCGCTGCCGTCGCGCTAAAGAAAGCGGGCATCGACTGTACCGTGTTCGAAGCCGTAAAAGAGATCCGGCCCGTCGGGGCGGCCATCTCCATCTGGCCTAACGGCGTGAAGTGTATGCAGTACCTCGGCATGGGCGACATCATCGAAACCTACGGCGGTCCGATGCGTTTTATGGCCTACAAGGATTACCGGCGCGGCGACACCCTGACCCGCTTCAGCCTCGCCCCGCTGGTTGAGCGTACCGGCGGGCGCCCCTGCCCCGTCTCGCGCGCTGAACTCCAGCGCGAAATGCTGGACTTCTGGGGGCGCGACAAGGTGCAGTTTGGCAAGCGCGTGGAACAAGTCCACGAAGACGACGCGGGCGTAAGCGTGAACTTTACCGATGGCAGCACGGCAACAGGCGATTTTCTGATTGCCGCAGACGGCAGCCACTCGGCGGTTCGTCCGTACGTGCTGGGCTATACCCCGGAGCGCCGCTACGCCGGATACGTGAACTGGAACGGGCTGGTGAAGATTGATGAAGAGATTGCCCCGGCGCACCAGTGGACCACCTTCGTTGGCGAGGGTAAACGCGTGTCGCTGATGCCCGTCTCCGGCGGTCGTTTCTACTTCTTTTTTGACGTGCCGCTGCCCGCGGGCCTGGCGGAGGATCGCACCACCCTGCGCGCCGATCTCACGGGCTACTTCCGCGGCTGGGCGCCGCCGGTACAGAAGCTTATCGCCGCGCTGGATCCCGATACCACCAACCGCATTGAAATCCACGACATCGAGCCGTTCGACAGCCTGGTACGCGGCAACGTCGCGCTGCTCGGCGATGCCGGGCACAGCACCACGCCGGATATCGGCCAGGGCGGCTGCGCCGCGATGGAAGACGCCGTGGTGCTGGGCGAATGCCTGCGTGAAAACCACAACATTACGCTGGCGCTGCGGCAGTACGAAGCCCTGCGCTGCGACCGGGTGCGTGACCTGGTGCTGAAAGCGCGTAAACGCTGCGACGTCACCCACGGGAAAGATATGGCGTTGACGCAGGCCTGGTATCAGGAACTCAAAGAGGAGACCGGGGAACGCATTATCAACGGTCTGTGCGAGACCATTCAGGGCGGCCCGTTAGGCTGAACAAGAGGGACAACGATGAAAAGAGAACCGACACCACCCGCCCACTGCACGTTTGAGCCAGAGGACTGGCTGCGCCTGGCGAAATGCTGGCATCCGGTTGCGCGCGCCTGCGACGTCGGCCCGGCCCCCGTCAAGGCCACCCTGCTGGATGAACAGCTGGTGATTTACCGAATTAACGACCAGGTCGTGGTTGCCCGGGACGTGTGTCCGCACCGCGGCGTGCCGCTGACGCTCGGCTTTCACGACGAGCACGGGATTATCTGCCCCTACCACGGCTTACGCTTTGGTGAAGACGGCCGCTGCAACCGCATTCCGTCCAGCCCCGACCAGCCCGTTCCGGCGAAGCTGAACCTGATTAACTACGCGGTGGAAGAGCGCTTCGGCCTGATCTGGACCTGCCTGGCGTTTGACCCGGACAATCCCGTGCCGCTGCCCACCATGCCGCACTGGAGCGACGACGGATTTCAGCAGATCAACTGCCCGGCGTTTGAGGTGAACGGCTTCGCCGGGCGCCAGGTGGAGGGGTTTCTGGATGTTGCCCACTTTGCGTGGATCCATACCGATACCTTTGCCGATCCCAATAATCAGCTTGTCCCTATCTATCAGCCGCAGGAGACACCCTTCGGTTTCGTGGCCGATTACTGGAGTTCCGTGAGCAACTATCCCGCCAGTTCACCCGTGCAGGCGCCAGAAGGGTTCCAGTGGCTGCGCCATTTTGAAATGCATCTGCCGTTTACCGCCACCCTGACGATTCATTTTCCGGGTGAATCGCGGCTGGTGATTATGAACGCCGCCTCGCCCGTCTCGTCACGGGTGACCCGCATGTTCGCGCCCATCGCGCGCAACTTTGATCTGCATATTCCGGTGGAGGACGTGCATGCCTTTAACCTGCGCATTTTTGAAGAGGATCGCCTGATGGTCGAAACCCAGCGCCCGGAAAGTCTGCCGCTGGATCTCACTCTGGAAGCCCATATTCCGGCAGATAAGAGTTCGATTGCCTACCGTCGGGGACTGAAGAAGATGGGCTTTGGCGAATTTTTCCTGGTATGACGGAGGCCAATATGCTGAACGCGATCGTTGACGGGCTGTGGCGCGAGGGGGATAAAAGCCTCGCCGTCAGGCTGGTGGCCGAAAACGGCGACGCGCTACCGGCGTGGCAACCCGGCGCGCACATTGATGTCCACCTGCCCTGCGGCGTGGTCCGCCAGTACTCTCTGACCGGGGCATGTGGCGACGAGAGCTATCTTATCTGCGTGGGGCGAGAAGCCGCCTCGCGCGGCGGGTCGCGCTACGTTCACGAAACGCTGCGACCGGGCCAGAGGCTTTCAATCTCGGCCCCGCGCAATCTGTTTCCGCTGCATCAGGCTGAGCGGGTATTGCTGCTGGCAGCAGGGATTGGCATTACGCCGCTGTATGCGATGGCATTGCAGCTGAAAGCGACCGGAACGCCGTTTACGCTGCACTATTACGTCAGAAACCGGGAAAGCGCGGCGTTTGCGCGCGAACTCTCGCAGTGCGGTGACTGCATTATTCATACCACCACCCCACGAACCACGCTGGCGGAGCATTTCCCCGCGCCTGAAGCGGGGCTGCACGCGTGGGTGTGCGGACCTGCGGGGTTTATGGAGAAAGCGCGCGATGTGGCGGCGGCGAAGGGATGGGATGACGCCCATATCCACAGCGAGGCGTTTCAGCCCGCTCCCCCTGTCACAAGCGGCGTCGCAGGTGAGATCTTTACGGTCAAACTTGCCTCTACCGGCGAGCGCTGGCCGGTGCCTGCGGATAAGACCATCGCTCAGGTATTACAGGAAAACGGGGTGGACGTGCCGCTGTCCTGCGAAATGGGGATCTGCGGCGCCTGCCTGACGCCGGTGATTGTCGGCGTGGTGGACCACAGGGATAGCGTGCAGTCGGAGGCAGAAAAAAGCGCGGCTGACCAGCAGGTAGCGCTCTGCTGTTCGCGGAGTCACTCCGGGGAGCTGGTAATTGCGCTGTAAAACGAAAAAACCCTGCGATATTGCTATCGCAGGGTTTTCGAATTTGGCGGAAGCGTAGAGATTCGAACTCTAGAACCCTTTCGGGTCGCCGGTTTTCAAGACCGGTGCCTTCAACCGCTCGGCCACGCTTCCAAAGTGAGGCGCACTATAAACATCTATTAGCGCCTTGTAAAGCAGGAATTTTTCTATTTTTGCCTGCAGGCGTTTGACTGCGCAAAAAGTCACCCGGACGCTTTCCTGCCCTCCCCCCTTCCCCCCTTGTACATACCGTTACACAGCAACGCTCATCCTTTTAAATCACCGTGGTATAGAATGCCAAAAAAAATAGACGGCCATGTGTTTTGTAATGGTAATAAATCCGGGTAATGCGGGTTTTAACGCATAACTGTCATAGCGCCTTACTGGTTGATGATGAAAATCAAAAATACGTTTTGCTTACATATCCTGATGGCCGTTTTGGCCATTTTAATCCTGAGTTTTCACCCGCTGGTGACAAGCTTTGATCCGCCGCTTAAATTCCAGCCGCTGATCAAGTCCATGGCAGGGACGACAAAAGAACAGGCGGAAAAAATAGCCACTATTTCCCATGCTTTAGAAGGGAATGCTATTTTCTTCCTTGGTGCGTCTGAGGTCGCCACCTCAGAAGAGGAACATTACGCCGTATTTAATTATTTTAATAAGCAATTGCACCAGCCCGTCGTGGCCTATGGCGATGCGTTTGTCGATGACGAAACGCAATTTTTACTTCTCTCGCGTTTTAAAGATAGCCTTAACGCAAACAGCAAAGTGGTGCTGCTTCTGGCGCCTGACGGCTTTTATTCAAAAGGCCTGCCGCCCGCTATCTATGCGGATAATTTTCCGGGCTCGATTTTTAATCCCCTGATGAAGGATCCGCAGGCGCGCCCGTTCCTGGTTAATTACCTGAAGCATATTGATGCGAAAGAGATAAGCCATTTAACCTTCGGGCAAATGCGTGTGTATGGCTGGCATCCGGCGCTGATGTGGGACGAGCTGAGTTTTCAGTTTGCAAACTTCTGCACCCTGATTAAAAACGACTGGCTGTCGCTGCTCAACATCAGGCCACAGACGGCGCAGCCCTGGCCTCAGCAGCCAACCGCCCGTCTTTCCCCTGACTGGGATAAAGCGCTGGAGAATGCCCGCGAGTTGAATAAAAAGCGCCATCAGAGCGCGGCCACGCTGTGGATGGACAAAACGATTTACGACGAGGACGGTAAGCCGCAGCAGTGGGATGACACGCCGGTGGTGCCGGGGCAGTTCGCCGCGTTCAGGAAAACCGTTCAGCTTTTGAAAGCGCATCACGTGCAGGTGATTGCTATCGTCGACCCGGTTAACCCCTGGGCGCTTTACAATACCGACACCTTCCGCCCGTTCGATAAGCAGATTCAAACCATTCTGAAAGAGAACCAGATCCCGTATTTGGATATGTACGCCATGCCGTATCAGAACGGCTGGAACTGGGATCGTCTGCACCCTACCGAACTGGCCTGGGTGCCAATGCTTCGCTTTATTGCACAGAGTTTTAAATAATGAAAATCGCGATCCGTCTTTTTTGCCTTTATTTACTGCTGGCGATCACCGTCGTTGCATGGACCGCTGTCGATGACAGCATGAGTATGCAGCTGCATTTTGAATATCAAAAATTCTGAGGCGAAATGATGTACAGCTCAGGAATGTTTTTTGTCTGTTTATTTTCATCCGCGCTGGCGTTTGCAATGGTTAATCGTGTTTTACGCCACCGTCTGACCTGGCTAGTTTCCTTATCCGTGGTGACAGCATTAGGCTGGGGTTATATTTTTCAGGGCAATTACAGTGTTCCCGTGGCCGTCTTTTGCTGGTTTTATCTTGTCGCCACGTTAAAAGAAAAAGGCAGATTAAAAACCTGGCAGGCGGTCGTTTTAACGCTGCTGCCTCTGGTTCTGGTGAAATTACATTTTAATTATCACCTCGGCACAATCGGTCTCTCTTTTATGACCTTCCGCGCTGTGGATGTACTGCTGTATCGCAGTAAAAAAGAGGGCCAGAATTTCCTGCACTATTTCTGCTATCTCTTTATGCCCTTTATTATTCTGGCCGGCCCGATGTATCGCTGGCGGACATGGATGAGCGATGTGAATAAGCCGGCATTTGTCCTGAACCGCGAGCAGTTTTTAACGGCGCTGGAGCAAATTATTACCGGCATCATTCAGAAGTTCCTGTTTGCCATGCTGGTCGATTCGCTCGTCGTGCAGCCCTGGAGCCATAAGCCGTTTACCCTGACCGTGGGCGTGGTGATGTCGATTGCCTACAGCGCCTATCTGTACTTTGATTTCGCGGGCTACAGCAATATGGCCATCGGCGCGGGCCGGCTGTTTGGGCTGAATATTCCGGCAAACTTCAACATGCCGCTTCTTGCAAAGAACCCGCAGGATTTCTGGCGCCGCTTCCACATCAGCCTGTCCGAATGGCTGCGCGACGTGGTCTTTATGCCCGTCTATATGAACCTGATGAAGTTTAACTTTTTCCGCCAGAACAAAACGCTGGCGCAAAATATCGGTATTTTTTGCACCCTGTTCTGCATGGGGGCGTGGAATGGCCTGGAACGCCATTACGTCATCAGCGGCGCGCTGTTTGGCGCGATTTCCGTCGCGCACAACATGCTGCTGTGGTCAGCCAAACGCAGCCCAACGTTACACCGCGGATTGCAGTATCCGGCCGTTGCGTTTTTGGGACGAATTCTGACGCTGGGAAGCGCCGCAGGATCCCTTTACATCTTCAGTGGAATGTCACCTCTATGAAAAATCACTCCGATCTTCAGGAACTGCAGGATTTCTTGCGTGCGGCACTGCGCGATCCCGCCTCCCCGCAGCAGCTGGCCATCAGCGGCAGCGACGAAACCTTAAGCTGGCTCCAGCTTTCCTCTGCCGTGACGGACTGGGCAGAGCGTTATCGACGCTGCCAGCCCGCAGACGGTACGCCGATAGTGCTGTACGGCCATCAGCAGGCCGAGTTCTCCGTGGCGATCTATAGCTGCCTGCTGCACAACATTCCGTACATCCCGGTGGACTGCATCTACCCGCAGGAGCGGCTTCGCGAGATCTGCAACCTGACCGGCGCCCCTTACTACTACGACGTGGCGACGCGGCAGTTCATCGCCACCGGCGAGGCGGGCAAGGTGCTGGAGGAGCAGGATCTGGCCTATATCATGTTTACCTCAGGCAGCACCGGAAAACCGAAAGGCGTGCAGATTGGACGTGAAAGCGTATGGCACTTCATGAAGTGGGTCAGCCAGGACTTTTCGCTGCCGGAAAAACCGGTGCTGATGAACCATGCGGTGTTCAGCTTTGACCTCTCCCTGATCCCTCTGCTGGCGAACCTGGCGATGGGAGGCCACATCGTGCTGAATGCCAAAGAGGATATCCAGAAAGAGAACTGGCTCGAGCGACTGCAAAGCAACGCGGTCTCCGCCTGGGTTTCCACCCCCTCTTTTGCCTACCAGCAACTGCTTTCTCCGCACTTTAACAGCGAGTATTTGCCTGCACTCAACGTCTTTATCTTCATTGGCGAAGTGCTCAATAAAGCGCTGGTGAAACAGCTCCGCCGCCGTTTCCCGCAGGCCAAAATCATCAACTCCTATGGCCCAACGGAAGCGACCATTGCGACAACCGTGGTTGAGATCACGGATGAGATCCTTAACAGCGACAGCGCGGTGCTGCCGGTGGGCGTGATGATGCCGGACAGCAGAATGGAAATTTCCGCCGAGGGCGAGCTGATTATCTGGGGCAAAAACGTCATGCGCGGCTATTTAGGCCTGCCGGAGGAGAACGCGGCAAAACTGCTGCGTCGGGAAAATGATGCGTTCCGCGGCTACCGGACCGGCGATCTGGGTTATGAAGACGGGCTCATCTACTGCCAGGGCCGCAACGACAGCCAGGTCAAGCTGAATGGCTACCGCATCGAGATCGGCGAGATTGAAAACCGCCTGCTGGCCATGTCCGGCATCAGCGAAGCGGTGGTGATGCCGCTGATGAAACCCTGCGGCAGCGTGCTGCGCATCGCCGCGTTCTGCGTGACGGAGCTGGCACCGGATGCAATCAAAACCTCGCTGGCAAACGTGGTGCCACACTACATGGTGCCTTCACAAATTATCGTAAAAGACGCTTTGCCGCTAAATCCTAACGGCAAAATTGACCGCAAGCTGCTGGACGCTTACGCCCGCACACATTAATTATCCCAGGAAAAATGATGGAACACGATATTCTCGCCCTGTTTGAAAAAGTGTTATCCCGCAAGGTTGGCTTTCACGATGAGCTGATTGAATCCGACATTCTCGACTCCATTCTGGCAGTCGACATGGTGCTGGAGGTGCAGGACGTTTACGGCTGTATGATCCCGCCTACCGACGTGGCGACGGTGCTAAAAACCCCGGCGGACCTGGCCCGCTATATTGAAGAAAACCGTTAACAGAAATGAAACCGCCTGCTTTGACTATTTCTCCTACACTTTAGGAGTACTGTCGGTACGGGAAATAGAAAAAATCCAACTTACTTAAGGCATTACGATTGGCTGTGCGTTCAGCCAGCCACCGTTTTGCCTTTAACAGAGGAGTCTGCGGTATGGCATTCGTAACAACGAAAGACGGCGTCAATATTTACTACAAAGACTGGGGTCCGAAAGAGGCTCAGCCCATTGTTTTCCATCACGGCTGGCCATTGAGTGCCGATGACTGGGATAACCAGATGCTCTTCTTCCTTGCGGAAGGCTATCGCGTTATCGCAATCGACCGCCGTGGTCACGGGCGTTCGGACCAGGTCAGCGAAGGGCACGATATGGATCATTATGCGGCTGACGCGTCGGCCGTGGTTGAAAGCCTGGATCTGCGCAATGCGGTGCACGTCGGCCACTCTACCGGCGGTGGCCAGGTGGCCCGCTATGTTGCGAAGTACGGCCAGCCGCAGGGGCGCGTTGCCAAAGCGGTGCTCGTGAGCTCCGTTCCGCCGTTGATGGTGAAGACAGAAAACAACCCTGGCGGGACACCTGTTGAGGTTTTCGACGGCTTCCGTAAAGCGCTGGCCGCGAATCGCGCCCAGTTTTACCTCGACGTCGCCAGCGGTCCTTTTTATGGGTTTAACCGGGCGGGGGCCGAGGTTTCACAGGGCACCATTCAGAACTGGTGGCGTCAGGGCATGATCGGCAGCGCCAAGGCCCACTATGAGGGAATTAAGGCGTTTTCTGAAACCGATCAGACAGAGGATTTGAAAACCATTACGGTTCCCGTTCTGGTGATGCAGGGGGATGACGATCAGGTCGTGCCTTATAAGAATGCCGCTCTTCTGCAGGACCAGCTGCTGGCGAATAGCGTGCTGAAAATCTATCCGGGCTTCCCGCACGGGATGCATACCACCCACGCGGATACCATTAACGCGGATATTCTGGCCTTTATCCGCTCATAGACGTCAGGTTTTCTGATACGCGCAAAAAGAAAAACCCCAGCTTAACGAGTAAGCTGGGGTTTATATCTGGCGGAAGCGCAGAGATTCGAACTCTGGAACCCTTTCGGGTCGCCGGTTTTCAAGACCGGTGCCTTCAACCGCTCGGCCACACTTCCTGAGTGAGGCGAACTATAAACACCTCACCGCATGCTGTAAAGAGTGGCTGCAATCGTTCGCTTTAAAATTAGCCAAAATGTGCTTAATCGGTTGAACTGACAACACATCGGCGATTTTATCAGCATAAAATCCAGCCCTCTCGCTTAGTGCTTTTTGATGTACATATCTTTTGTGAAATAGTACCCCAGCTTATCCGGCGTAAAGCCGCCCACCCACGGTTTCACCAGGTGCGTACGGACGTAGTGATAAACCGGAATGGCAGGCACATCACGCCCAAGCAGATCCTCTGCCTGCTGGTAGAACTTACCCCGCTCTGCCGGCGTTTTGGCCTTTGCGGCGTTGATCAAGGCTTGATCGTAGTCCGGGTTGCTGTACTGGCTGGTGTTTTCACTGTCGCCGGTACGGAAGTTGTTCAGGAAGGTCGCCGCGTCGTCGTAGTCGGCAATCCAGGCGTAGCGCACCGCGTCAAAGTTGTGGGTGTGCATGGTATCCAGCATGGTTTTCCACTCCTGATTTTGCAGCTTCGCGTCTACGCCGAGGTTTTTCTTCCACATAGAGCTGGCCGCAATCGCGATGCGCTGGTGCGATTCAGAGGTGTTATAGAGCAGGTTGAAGCTCAGAGGATGGCTTTCGTTATACCCGGCCTCGTTGAGCAGTTTTTTCGCCTCAGCAATACGCTTGTCCAGCGGCCAGCTGGCGTAATCCGGATTCAGCAGCTTGACCCCGCCGATGTCCGGCTGGCTAATCAGCCACGCCGGGCGCTGCCCCTGCCCCATCACCTTCTCAGCGATGATGTCTTTATCCAGCGCCATGTTCAGCGCCTTGCGCACGCGGGCATCGTTGAACGGCGGACGGGTGGTGTTGAATTCGTAGTAATAGGTCGCCAGCTGCGGGGAGACGTCCAGCTGGCTGCCCAGCGTTTTCTTCAGCTGAGCAAACTGGTTAATGGGTACCGTATACACAATATCAATTTCGCCCGCTTTATAGCGGTTCACATCCGAGGCCTCGGAGGTGATCGGCAGATAGGTGACTTTGTTAATAACGGTATGCGCGTTATCCCAGTAGCGCGGGTTACGCTCCGCCACAATGCGTTCGTTGACCACCCACTGGGACAGCTTATACGCTCCGCTGCTGACGAAATGCTCCGGTTTAGTCCACTTTTCACCGAAACGGCCAATCAGCACTTTATCCACCGGCACCAGCGACGGGTGCGCCAGCATCGCCAGGAACGCCGCGTTGGGCTGGGTGAGCGTCACTTCCAGCGTGGTATCGTTAATTGCTTTTACGCCCAGCGTGTCGGGGGATTTTTTCCCCTGAGCGATATCGGCCGCGTTGACGATATGCATGTTGCCGGGATAGCTGGCGTACGGTGAAACGGTTTTTGGATCAACCAGGCGCTGCCAGCTCCAGACCACATCCTCTGCGGTAATGGCCGTCCCGTCGCTCCAGGTGATGCCCGGACGTAAGTGGAACGTCCAGACGGTGTTGTCCTTGTTCTCCCATTTTTCAGCCAGCCGGGGTTGAATTTCCCCTGACGGGGAGACGCTCACCAGCCCTTCGAATAAATCGCTGATAATGTTGAATTCGATATCGCTTTCGACTTTATGCGGGTCGAGCGAGGCCGGTTCGCTGCCATTGTTTCTGACCAGTTCCTGTTTTTCGGCCAGCGCTGTTCCTGCCGGCACGTTAGCCGCCCAGGTTGCCGTGCTGGCGCACAGGATCCCGGCGGTGAGTAAAGAGAGCGTAAAGCGCGTGCGTGTTTGTGGTTTCATTTTCTTCGCCTTATTGTCTGTTTTATGACGATCCGGAGATAACTCTTAGCGCCCGAAAGGCAATAACGCAATATTTTTCAGTAACCTATAAGAGGTTGATCTGGTAAATACTTTTAAACCGCCGTTCATACTGGTTACACATGCTTTTGCAGAAGAAATGCCCACCTTCAGCGCTAACGTGCTGAGTAAAGATGGGTAAAACCACTTTGAGACTGGCGCGCCGTTTCCTATTCTTTCCGTTAATTACATCTGTCATAAGAGAGTGACTCATGGATCGTATAATTACTTCCTCACGCGACCGCACATCGCTACTCAGCACCCACAAGGTGCTGCGCAATACCTATTTCATGCTCAGCCTGACGCTGGCGTTTTCGGCGATCACCGCTACCGCCAGCACCGTGCTGATGCTGCCGTCTCCGGGCCTGATCCTGACGCTGGTGGGGATGTACGGTCTGATGTTCCTGACCTACAAAACCGCTGATAAACCGGTCGGTATTCTTTCCGCGTTCGCCTTCACCGGCTTCCTGGGGTATATCCTGGGGCCGATCCTGAACGCGTATCTGTCTGCCGGTATGGGTGACGTGATTGGCATGGCGCTGGGCGGTACCGCGCTGGTGTTCTTCTGCTGCTCGGCATACGTGCTGACCACGCGCAAGGATATGTCCTTCCTCGGCGGTATGCTGATGGCGGGTATCGTGGTGGTGCTGATTGGTATGGTGGCAATCATCTTCCTGCAGCTGCCTGCCCTGCACCTGGCGATTAGCGCGGTGTTTATCCTGCTGTCATCCGGCGCGATCCTGTATGAAACCAGCAACATTATTCACGGCGGTGAGACCAACTACATCCGCGCGACCGTGAGCCTGTATGTGTCGCTGTACAACATCTTCGTCAGCCTGCTGAGCATCCTGGGCTTCGCCAGCCGCGATTAAGCAGACCTGCTGAAACAAAAAGGAGAATGCCTCAGGCATTCTCCTTTTTTTATGCTCTAGTCACCTCGGCAAATATAGGTGGGATAGAGCCGGTCCTGTATCAGCCACACGGCGGGCGCAAGCTCGGAGATCGTCAGGTAATAGCGGGCTGTCGGCCTCGCAAAGCCTCCCCACTTTTCGTCCGGGGTATTGTCATTATGCCGACGCCAGGTTTTGGTGTAGCTCAACACGATAACGTTATCATCATCCCGTCGCGACCAGGTAAAATCCATATCCCTGTCAACGATCATGCCCCGGCCTTCAGCCATAGCTGCACCTTTGTACGTTGTTAAGCCGGTGCCGTCCCGATGAAAATAGAACTGGGCCACGGTATTGACCCGGACCTCATTCGCTTTTCCCTCGTTACGCGTAAAGTTAAATTCCGTACTGCAGGCCAGCGCATCACGCTTATATATGCCCCCGGAATAAATAAAGAGCGCCAGCGCGCCGCCAGCAAGCGCCCCACCCGCAGCAAACAGAAGTCTCATTTTCATTTTTCTGCCCCGCTTTTATAGCGAATGGTTTTGCACAGGCTGGTTTTATTGACCGGGCATGCACCAATGAACACTTCATCCGCAACTGCAAGGTTAAAGCGGGCGCTGAAATAGTAGATATTGTACGCTTCGCGCGCGCACGCCACATTATTCGCCTCCAGCAGCCCCGCCAGTTTCGAGAGCACCAGCGGCCGGCCATGATCGTTAATAAGCCAGATGCTACAGCCCGCTATTTTCTGCGCGACGGGCTTTGGCGTCATCGGTATAGCGATCTTCTGCTGCTGGTTAAACAGCAGGCCTAACCCCAGTGCTGATGCTAACAATGCCGCTGCCGCGGCGCCCCATTTAAGGGAAATACGCTGACGTTTTGCCTCTGGCGGCACGACGGAAGAGAACGGCTGTGCTTCAGCGGGTTGAACAATTTGCGCAGGCTGGCAAATCACATCGGCAACAAAACGGAATCCATACCGGGGTATCGTCACAATGAAATTATGATGTTCGCCAAGAGACTGGAAGCCTTTGCGTAATTCACTGACCGCTTTGTTGAGGTTATTTCCAGACGGCGTAAAGCCATACTCCTCCCAGACGCGTGTAATTAATTCCTCCCGACTCAGATCGTGCCCTTTATGACGAATAAACTCCTGTAAAAGGCGAACGGCTGGCGCCGAGAGCGTTAATACAGACTCCGGTTGACCAACAAGACTAATTGCATGTGCTTCAGGATCAAATAACAACGAATTATTGCATATAAAAAACATATTTCACTCTCAGCTATTACCGCAGGCTTTTTTATCCCTGTGACATCGGCAAGAAAATCGCTTCCTGAGCTGGTTCTTTTTTCATCAACAGGAATTTTCTTCCCATCCTGGGTAGCGGCATTTTCTTTTAACTATACAACTTTAAGCCCAGCAAATCAGGATAAATCACTGTATATCAGCGGTTAACTAATACAAATTTTCACAACCTGCTGTTCTGGTTAAAGTTTCCCTGCCCTGAAGCGATACGAAAGCAGACGGTGTCCTGGTGTTAAAAACCGCACAAGAACTCAGAGCAGGCAGGCTGAATGTGAAACAGAAACAAAAAGTGAATATGACAACCGCGTTTTATGTCGCCGCGCTGTCGCTGTCATTTTTCTCAGAAATGACAAGGGCCAATATGAGCGTCTATCCAATGGAACTTAACGTGGATAGCGCCGGCGCAGCACAAATAAAAGTGGCATCGAAAACGGATGATATTCAGTTCATTCGGGTGAGGCAAAAGAAAATTCTTAACCCCGGAACGGCCCAGGAAAAAGAGATTGACGTTGCTTCGTGGAAAGAAGGCGGCGTCGTGGTGACGCCCGATAAATTTGCCCTGGCTGCAGGTGCAATGCGCGTGGTGCGCCTTGTTTCACTGACGCCGCCGGAAAAAGAGACCACCTGGCGAGTCTATTTTGAAGGGGTGAAACAGCCGGACAGCATTATTCCCGGCCAGCCCGAAAGCACGGCAGCGACGGCAAAGCTTGGGGTCAATGTTATCTGGGGGGCGCTGGTACATCTGGCACCTGCCACGGAGCGCGTTTCGCTGCATATCGATCCCGCACGGGGGACCGTCACCAACGCCGGCACCCTGCGCGTGCCGCTCAGGGAGATCGGTATTTGTCAGTCAGAGGACGTCTGTAAATGGATTAAAGAAGACGCCACGATTTATCCGGATACCGAGCGGAAATTAAAAACGCTTAATCAGGTAAACGGCAAGAAATACAAATTCCGCTACTTCAACTGGGTGAAAAAAACCGCTGAAGAAGCTGACTTACCCGTCGTGCAATAACACGACGTCACTGTAAAAACCCTTGTGGTTTGTTTAAAGAGCCAGGGTGCTCATTTGTAAAATATGGAGATATCAATGCGTAAATTTATTAAACCTCTGATGATCGTTGCCGCGATGACCACATCTGCCAGCGCGCTGGCGATCCAGAAAGATATTACCGTCAACGCCAGCGTTGATTCACAGCTGGATATGACCCAGGCCGATAACACGCCGCTGCCAGCCAGCATCGACATGCAGTATCTGCCGGGTCGGGGCCTGGAAAGCTACCGCCTGAACACCAAGGTATGGTCCAACTCCGCTACCAGTAACGTCAAAGTACGCCTCGTTAGCGCAGCTAAGCTCACCAACACGGATGGGGATCAGATTGTACCGATGACGGTTCTTCTGGGTGATAAAACTCTGTCCACCACCGATGCCGAATTTACCGGAACCGAACTGTTCCCGGGCAGCATTGAAAACGGTTCTGCGGTTCTGCCTCTGACCATTTCCCAGACCACCAAAGGCATTCTGAAAACCGGCCAGTACAGCGGCGTTGTAAGCCTGATGCTGACTCAGGCGACCACCACGGAAGGCGGTGCGTAACACCATAGCACCTAAGGAATAACGTCAGAGGGCGCCCGCCCTCTGACGTCAGGATGATGTCGAGGCTCGTTCATGGCGTTTCACAGAAATACTCTCCTTTTTGTTGCTTTATTACCCGCATCTGTCCACATCGCCTGCGCTGAGATGGCCGTCCCGGCCGGATTCGAGGACCTGGCGAAAACGCAGCGCATGTGGACAGAGGTGAGCTTATACGGCGAGTCGCTTGGCCTTTTCGAAACCGATATCAATCTTGAAACGGTCAGTTTTGTCGCACCTGAAACCGTGGTCGCGGCCATCAAACGTCAGTTTAACGACGATCCTGCCCTTATCGGCTCCGTTTCCGCAGCGTTGGCCGTTCCGCTTGCCCGTAACGGCAACCTGGCCTGCAGCAGCAACGGCTCCGCGACGGGGTGTGATTATCTCGAAACCCGCCGTGCGGCCATCATCTATGACGAAAACAATGCTCGCATAAACCTGTTTTTTGATAAGCGCTTTTTGCCAAAGCCCTCGGAGGAAAACCAGTGGTATCAGCCCACCCAGGACAGCGAAAACGCGTTGATTCATCAGCAAAATATCAATTTCGTTGCCGACAGGGATTATCAGTCTGCCACCGTTCAGGGCAACGGGGCGCTGGCGCTGACCCAGGACGGCTATCTTAACCTCGACTGGACCTGGCTGGGGCAACGCTCGCGTCATCAGCAGCAGCAGGAAATGACCGTTAACAATGCCTGGTTCCGCCAGGATTTATGGCGTGAATATTATCTACAGATAGGCGAGATGGATACCCGCGACCTGTTCAGCAACGCCGGGGGGAATATTAACCTCAGCCAGCTGCCGCTGGGCAAAATACGTGGCCTGCGCACGGGCTCGACCCGGGCATGGATCAACCCGGTTCAGCAATCGAAGGGCACGCCCATTACGGTGCTGCTTTCGCACGATGCGCGTATCGACGCGCGCCGCGGCAAGGAGCTGCTGGCCAGCTTTTACCTCAATGCCGGGGCACAAACTCTGGATACCCGCGCGTTTCCGGATGGAAGCTATACCGTGACGCTGTCAGTTTACGAAAACAACCGCCTGACGCGTACCGAGCAGGTTCCGTTTACCCGTACGGGCATTACGCCATTCGACCGCGTCGAGTGGTTTATGCAGGCAGGGGAAACGGCTAATAACGATCGCAATGATGAACGCAGCCCGGTCGCACAGGCGGGTATACGCCTGCCCGTCACCCCGACGCTGGCGCTGACCAGCGGCGCAACCGTCATGAAAAGGCAGCACTTCCTGGAAAATGCCCTCGACTGGAGCCGCGGCTTTAACGCGGGCCCGATCGACGGGGTATTAAGCACACGCTTTAGCTACCTCTACGGCAGCAAGGGCCAACGCGGCAATATTCAGCAAATCAGCTATAACGACGGGTTTTCGCTGAGCTTCTACCGCAACGCGTTATCCGCAGAAAATTGTGATACCCGCAGCGCAGGTTTTGACGCCGTCAACGGCTGTTATCGTAGCCTCTCGGTCATGTTCTCCGTGCCTGTCGGCTCGTGGTACGCCAACCTGGGGTATTCGGATAACCGCAACGAAGGGCGCTACGTTACGCGCCGGGAACTGCCTGACCATGACGATCGTCACGATGCCGGCCTGCCGTGGGAGCCGGTGTATATGACCCGCTCCCGCACGCAGGCCTGGCAAGGCGGGCTGAGTAATACCTTTAGCGCGCGCGGTCTGAACATCAACAGCAGCATTAACCTGTTTATGCGCAACGACCACTCTCGCGACGGAAAAGACAAAGGCGGCTATCTGAGCATTAGCCTCTCACTGGCGCATAAGCGTCAGGGCGATGCGTCAGGCTATACCTCGCTTGGTGCAACCTGGCAGCACCAGCAGCATCAGAAAAACCAGCTGAGCTACAACGTGGCGCACAACTGGTATGCCGACGCGCGCGGCGAGAATGAATACGGGCTGAGCGCGTCGGGGATCAACAGCGATTCGCTCAATGCCTCGGCGTACACGCGCCAGGGCGGACGTTTTGGTAACGCCAGCCTGACGGTGAGCGACGCATGGGACCGCCAGGATGGGCGCCATACGTTAAGCAGCAGCGGCAACTACAGCTCCACCCTTGCCCTGTCGCGCTCAGGGCTGTGGCTTGGCCGCTGGGGCGATGGACGCCCGGCTTCTGCCGTTGCGGTAAACGTGGCTACGCCTGAGGATTCCCGGGATTCACGCGTCGCCGTCTCGCTGGATAACGGCGGCACCGCGGATATCCCGGCCAACAGCCGTGCCCTTTTTGCGGTGCCGGGTTATCAGCCAACAACGCTGACGGTTAATGAGTCGCTGAACGTCTCATCAGGCGCAAGCAGTGAAATCACGCAGGGTTCCGGGAGCCGGACGCTCTTTATGGTGCCGGGCAAAATGCTTCGCCGGGACGTGCAAACCACCACCCGCTACACCTGGATCGGCCAGCTCACTGACGAACATCATTCGCCGTTCGTGGGCGGCGTACCGCTGAACGTGAACGGCTGGAACGATCTCGGCAATGGCGGTTTCAGCGCCCAGAGCGACGCCCTGCTGCGCAATCTTTATCTGGTGCGTCAGCAGCAGTTTTATCAGTGTGAACTGAGCGTGAAAAGCATGCGCGACGTGGTGCGTTACGTCGGGTCGATCCCGTGTCGGGAACTCACTTTCTCCGCCCTGCCGGATTCGGTCCAGCACCAGGCGCAACTGATGCTCGCCGGGCGGAACGTGCCTACGGGGCCAACGGCCATGAATGCAGAGCACCTCACCAAAGGGAAATGATGTGAACAACTACCTCTTTGTTTTACTTTTTTTGACGCTGTGGAGCTGTCAGACGCTGGCGGGCGTCCCTGCCGGAAGAAATTCCAGCGTAGGGATTAGCTACGATCGCGCGGTGCCGCCTGCGCGTTTTGATATCTGGGTCCATGAACCGAGCGGTTACGACACTATCGACCCGCAAAAGTGGGGACGCAACACCCTGACCTGCGAGTCCCGCACCGACCCGACGAACGGAGCGTGTATGACAGCGCCGGTCTGGTTTACCGCGAACCCGGCCGCCCCCTACGCCATTACGCTGCGTTTTACCCACACGTCGACAAATAAAACAGCAGATGTGAAGATCTATGGGGAAAAACATATGTTTATCAACAACAAAGTTTTCACCTTTGCCAGCTTTGTCAGCGGCGGTACCGGCGATCTCTCGGCCTGGAACCGGGAACCCTATTTTGATTTTTACATCGTTAAAGGCGAACTGGATAAGCTCGCCCAGCCGGGCATCTGGACCGCAACGCTGAAGCAGAACCTGCGCGAATGGGGAAGCGCCGACTGCGGGGGCAACTTTAACGATGTCAACGTCGGGTGTCCGGGCTACCTCACCATAGCCCGCTGGCAGGCGACGATACGCATTGAGGTGGTCGATCCGGGTAACCAGCAGATTTATCTGCCGGCGTTCCCCCACTCAACCCCGCTGGTTAACCTCAATCTGACCAATTTTCCGGGGCGGCCCGGCGGCAGCGAAATCCAGGGCGAGAGCGCGCTGGATATGTGCCTGTATGACGGTAAAAACAGCGCCAGCACGCGCGTCTATCTGCGCTTTGAGGATGACGGTTTAGCGGCCACGGGCCGTACTGAGGGAGCGTTTTCCGTCAGACGACGCGGTGGAAGCCAGACCGAAGCACGGGATCGGCTCGATTATCAGGTTACGGTGATCAACCCGGTAACGGGCGCAGCAGAAACCGCGGCGAATGGCAAAACGCTGATCTGGCAGGGCACTAATGACCCGCAATATCTGCGTCAGGTTGTGCTGCCGGGTGGACGGGAGAGCGTACTTTGTGTCCCCGCCCCCATCATTCTGAAAACGCCCGCGTTTGCTGCCAGCAGCAAAAATGCCGGGGATTACACCGGCACGCTACGCGTTATCTATACGCCCAGTACCTTATAAAGAGGCCATCGTGAGTTACGCCATCCTCGACAACAATCGTTTTTATGCCGAAGGGTTGCGCTACGCCCTTCTGCGCCGTAACGCTCAGACGCAGGTTGAGAGCGGTACGGTAAAGTGGTGCCGTTCGCTGCTGGCCTGCGACACCCTCGTTGTTCGCTGCCGCTTTTCCGTCGCGGGGACGCACCTGGCGCTGGTCGACATTCTTCTGGAGCTGGAAGCCAGGCGCTGGGAAGGAACGGTTTATCTGGTGTGCAATGAAAAAGGCTGGGCACTGGCTACCCATCTGCGAAAGCGGTTTGCCACGCTGACCTTATATATCATTGATGACCGGATTGCCGTTGCGGATGCGGCGTATCTGCTTGCCAGAGAGCCCCGCCGGGTGCGCACCCTGAATTGTTGCCTGACAGGCATGGAGTTCAACGTGCTCGACAGGCTGGTGAACGGACAATCGGTACGGCATGTCGCGCATATGACGCAGATGAGTGAAAAACAGGTGTCGACGTATAAATGCAACGCGCTGAAAAAGCTTAATGCCAACAATCTGCTCCAGCTTCTTCTGTAGGTCGAGGTTTCTCACGCCGCCCCTTATTTGCTAGACTAGGGGCGTTTTTTACTTTATCGACAGAGCACTATGTTCATTTTTGCAGGCCAGGAAATTGAGACCGATAGCGAAGGCTATCTGAAAGACACCACGCTATGGAGCGAGCCGCTGGCGGAGAAAATCGCCGAAAACGAAGGTATCGCCCTCTCCCCCGAACACTGGGAGGTGGTCCGTTTTGTGCGCGAGTTTTATCTCGAGTTCAACACCTCTCCGGCCATCCGCATGCTGGTCAAGGCGATGGCCAACAAATTTGGCGAAGAAAAAGGCAACAGCCGCTATCTGTATCGCCTGTTCCCGAAGGGCCCGGCAAAACAGGCCACCAAAATTGCCGGCCTGCCTAAACCGGTGAAGTGTATTTAATACCGAATACCGAAGTTCACATATTCCCTGCCGGGTTGATGCGGTTCCGTTAAGACCTTATCAACCCGGGCGCTGCGCGGCCCGCCTGCTTTCAGCCACGCCATTAGTTTTTCAACCTGCTCCGCGTCGCCGCAGGCGACCACCTCAACGCTGCCGTCGTCCATATTTCGCGCGTATCCCGTTAGCCCAAGCGTCATCGCTTCGCGCTGGGTGCTGTAGCGGAACCCGACGCCCTGAACAAGGCCGTGGACCCAGGCAATGGTGCAGACTTTTGACATCTTCCTTCTCCTTATCCGTCTGGCGCGTTGCATTTCCCCAGCGAACTCGGGAAAATGGCGGCCATTTTCTTGAATCGACAGAACAGCAAATTATGAGTGTACGTTTAGTGTTAGCCAAAGGGCGCGAGAAGTCATTACTGCGCCGTCATCCCTGGGTCTTT
>OKVX01000365.1_pt1 | contig 23845 bp, 21 predicted proteins | sample 1606941 | NCBI WGS metagenome assembly OKVX01 (sample SAMN03281016, study PRJEB24777) | human gut metagenome | isolation source: fecal sample PR161 from 1 month old female Malay infant, caesarean... | reverse complement strand
CAATTGCGCCGCCTGCTGCCGAGAAACGACGCACCCGGCGAAACGGTAAGCTATCAGGTGAGCAACGCGCAGTATCGGTTAACGATAACAGAATCAACGCGCTACACTACGCTGGTGGAAATAGAACAAACAGCGCCCAGCATCAGCTACTGGAGCCTGCCGTCAATGACGGTGCGTCTCTATCATGACGCGATGGTCGCTGAAGTGTGTTCAAGTCAGCAGATCTTTCGCTTCAAGGCGCGGTATGATTATCCGAATAAAAAGTTGCATCAACGCGACGAAAAGCATCAAATTAACCAGTTTTTAGCCGACTGGCTAAGATATTGTTTAGCACATGGAGCAATGGCGATTCCGGTTTGTTAGCGTCATAAACCTACCTAAGGACACCATTTGGAAAGCCTGTTGAACCTGACTGTTGCTGGTGGGGCACCAGTCAGGATATTACAAATCACCGATACTCACCTTTTTGCCGAAAAGCATGAAACGCTGCTGGGGGTGAACACCTGGGAGAGTTATCAGGCTGTACTTAGCGCTATTCACGCTGAAAATCGTGCCTGCGATCTGATCGTTGCAACGGGCGATTTGGCGCAGGATCAATCCTCCGCGGCCTACCAGCATTTTGCTGAAGGCATCGCGAGCTTTAGCGTGCCGTGCGTCTGGCTTCCGGGCAACCACGACTTTCAGCCTGCGATGTACAGCTCTCTTCAGGAGGCGGGGATCTCTCCGGCGAAGTGTGTGTTTGCCGGTGAGCAGTGGCAGATCCTGCTGCTCGACAGCCAGGTGTTTGGCGTCCCGCACGGTGAGTTAAGCGAGTTTCAGCTCGACTGGCTGGAGACCAAACTGGCCGCCGAACCGGCGCGACATACGCTGCTTTTGCTTCATCATCATCCGCTTCCGGCGGGCTGTAGCTGGCTCGATCAACACAGCCTGCGCAATTCTGCCGCCCTGGATAGCGTGCTGGTGAAATTCCCGCGCGTGAAGAATCTGCTGTGCGGACACATTCATCAGGAACAGGATCTCGACTGGAATGGCCGCCGTCTGCTGGCGACGCCGTCGACCTGCGTTCAGTTTAAGCCGCACTGCGCGAACTTTACCCTGGATACCATCGCGCCGGGCTGGCGCTGGCTGGAACTGCATGCGGATGGTTCACTGACCACGGAAGTCTGCCGTCTGGCAGGCGCGCAATTCCGCCCCGATACCGCTTCAGAAGGCTATTGATGTCTACGCTCCTCTACCTGCATGGGTTCAACAGCTCGCCGCGATCTGCCAAAGCGACACAGTTACGCCAGTGGTTGAGCGAGCATCATCCGCACGTTGAGATGATTATCCCGCAGCTGCCGCCTTATCCGGCAGAGGCGGCGGAGATGCTGGAATCCATTGTTCTGGAACACGGCGGCGAATCTTTCGGCGTGGTGGGCTCCTCGCTGGGAGGGTATTACGCCACATGGCTCTCGCAATGCTTTATGCTGCCCGCCGTTGTGGTTAACCCGGCGGTTCGACCGTTTGAGCTGCTGCGGGACTTTCTTGGCGAAAACGAGAACCCCTACACCGGCCAACAATATGTGCTAGAGTCACGCCATATTTACGATCTCAAAGTTATGCAGGTCGACCCGCTTGAAGCACCGGACCTGATCTGGCTGCTGCAACAAACGGGTGATGAAGTGCTGGATTACCGCCAGGCAGTGGCGTATTACGCCTCCTGCCGCCAGACTATAGAAGAGGGCGGAAACCATGCTTTCACGGGCTTTGAGGATCATTTCACCCAGATTGTCGATTTTCTTGGACTGCACAGCCACTGACAATCAATGCGAATTGCTAGTTTAAATCATGACGCAAACCTATAACGCTGATGCCATTGAGGTACTCACCGGGCTTGAGCCGGTTCGCCGCCGCCCGGGGATGTACACCGATACGACGCGCCCAAACCATCTGGGCCAGGAAGTTATTGATAACAGTGTCGACGAAGCGCTGGCAGGCCATGCCAAACGCGTCGACGTTATCCTGCATGCCGATCAGTCGCTGGAAGTTATCGACGACGGTCGCGGCATGCCGGTGGATATCCACCCGGAAGAGGGCGTACCGGCCGTTGAGCTGATCCTCTGCCGACTGCATGCGGGCGGTAAGTTCTCCAACAAGAACTACCAGTTCTCCGGTGGTTTGCACGGCGTGGGGATCTCCGTGGTTAACGCCCTGTCTAAGCGCGTGGAAGTAAACGTTCGCCGCGACGGTCAGGTGTATAACATCGCGTTTGAAAACGGCGAGAAAGTGCAGGATCTGCAGGTTGTCGGCACGTGCGGTAAACGCAACACCGGCACCAGCGTCCACTTCTGGCCTGACGAAAGCTTCTTCGACAGCCCACGTTTCTCCGTTTCTCGCCTGACGCACCTGCTGAAAGCCAAAGCGGTGCTGTGCCCTGGCGTGGAAATCACGTTTAAGGACAACGTTAACAATACCGAGCAGAGCTGGTGCTATGCCGACGGTCTGAACGACTACCTGTGCGAAGCGGTAAACGGCCTGCCGACGCTGCCGGAAAAACCGTTCGTCGGTAATTTCACCGGTGACACCGAAGCGGTGGACTGGGCGCTGCTGTGGCTGCCAGAAGGCGGTGAGCTGCTGACCGAAAGTTACGTCAACCTGATCCCAACCATGCTCGGCGGTACACACGTTAACGGGCTGCGTCAGGGTCTGCTGGATGCGATGCGTGAATTCTGCGAATACCGCAACATTCTGCCGCGCGGCGTGAAGCTGTCGGCGGAAGATATCTGGGATCGCTGCGCCTACGTGCTTTCCGTGAAGATGCAGGATCCGCAGTTTGCCGGGCAAACCAAAGAGCGTCTCTCCTCGCGTCAGTGCGCGGCCTTTGTTTCCGGCGTGGTCAAAGATGCCTTCACTCTGTGGCTGAATCAGAACGTTCAGGCCGCAGAGATGCTGGCGGAAATGGCGATCTCCAGCGCGCAGCGTCGTCTGCGTGCGGCGAAGAAAGTGGTGCGTAAAAAGCTCACCAGCGGCCCTGCGCTGCCGGGCAAGCTGGCGGATTGTACCGCGCAGGATCTTAACCGTACCGAGCTGTTCCTGGTGGAAGGGGACTCGGCAGGCGGCTCGGCCAAGCAGGCGCGCGACCGTGAATACCAGGCGATCATGCCGCTCAAGGGTAAGATCCTGAATACCTGGGAAGTCTCGTCCGATGAAGTGCTGGCCTCGCAGGAAGTGCATGATATCTCTGTTGCGATCGGTATCGATCCGGACAGCGAAGATCTTAGCCAGCTGCGCTACGGCAAGATCTGTATCCTCGCAGATGCGGACTCCGATGGTCTGCACATCGCCACGCTGTTGTGCGCACTGTTCGTGAAGCACTTCCGCACGCTGGTGAAAAACGGTCACGTCTACGTCGCGCTGCCGCCGCTCTACCGTATCGATCTCGGCAAAGAGGTGTACTACGCGCTGACGGAAGAAGAGAAAGCGGGCGTGCTGGAGCAGCTCAAGCGCAAGAAGGGCAAACCAAACGTTCAGCGCTTCAAAGGGCTGGGCGAGATGAACCCAATGCAACTGCGCGAAACCACGCTGGATCCTAACACCCGTCGTCTGGTTCAGCTGACCATCAGCGATGAAGACGAACAGCAAACCAACGCTATGATGGATATGCTGCTGGCCAAAAAACGTTCGGAAGACCGGCGCAACTGGCTGCAGGAGAAAGGCGATATGGCGGATATTGAGGCCTGATGTCCCCTCACCCCAGCCCTCTCCCCAAAGGGGAGAGGGTGTTCAATTCCCCTCTCCCCTTTGGGGAGAGGGTTAGGGTGAGGGGAACACCCCGCACTGAAATCAAAACGCCATCTTCACCGTAAACTGCACCTCGCGCGGGTCGCCAATCTGGTTGCCCAGGTTGTTGGTCGCAATGGACGAGGTGTAGTAGGTTTTATCAAACAGGTTCTTCACGTTCACCTGCAGCGTCACCGGATACTGCAGCTTCATTTTGTAGGCCATAAAGGCATCGGCAACAAAGTATCCCGGCAAATAATAATCCGCACCGTTGGTCGCTGAACGACGGCTCACGCCGTGCCCACCGCCGCCAAGCGTCAGGGTATTCCCGCCGATCGCGTTATGAATGTCGTAAGTCAGGAACAGGGAACCGGTATGACGCGGCACGTTCGGCAGGGGCTTACCCGCGTAGTCTGGATCTTCCAGCACTTTGGCGTCGGTGTAGCCGTAGCTGGCGATAATATTGGTATTCTCAGTCAGCGATCCGGCAAGATCCACCTCCACTCCCTGCGAGCGTACGCGGCCAGCGGTTTTGGCGATGGTTTCACCTCCCACGCTTTCGTTGTACAGCACGTTGCGCTTGTGAATATCAAACAGCGCAATGTTGGCGGTAATGCCATCGAACAGGTCAAATTTAGCCCCCACTTCGTAAGCATTAGACGTTTCCGGCGGCAGGTCACCAATGTAGCTCGCAATGGATGATTGCGGCATAAACGTCTGGGAATAGTTAGCAAACAGCGAGACGGATGGCGTGAGTTTGTAGACCAGCCCCAGCTTCGGCGTCCACTGTTCGTCGCGGCTGTCGGTATTCACATTGAACGGGCGACCCTTGCCCGCATACTGGGTGTAATACTGGTAACGCAGCCCGGCAACGGCAATCCATTTATCGGTGAGATACAGGGCGTCCTGCGCGTAGGCGGAGTAGCTTTCCTGTTTGAGCGTCTGGTCGCTATCAGCGGCGGAGACGGTGGTGCATTTGCTGAGATTGCCGTAGGTCGGATGGTAGATATTGAAATCTTTAACGTTCTTACAGCGCATCATGTCCGTACGCAGCAGATCGTAATTCTCATACGACACACCGGTCAGGATCTCATTGTAAAAGCCCGCGATATCCACGTTCCCCTGCAGATCCGCACGCGTACTGTGCATACGCTGAGTCGAGCCCTGGGTGGCATCCACGCGGCGGGTCAGGTTACCCGTTTTGGCGTCATAGGCCATCACGCGCGCCTGGTTATCACTGTATTTATCCTGGCTAAAGCTGTAGTCAAACTTCGCGGTCCACTGGCTGTTAAGACGGTATTCGGCGTTCAGCTGCGCCAGATCGGACTGCCCGTCGGTAACGTTAAACGGCTCGTCAAAGCGGGTTTTACGATCCACGTTTACCGGCTGTTTGGTGCTGAGATCGAAAATGGTTCCTCGATCGAACGGCGTCTTATAGTCGCGATGTGAATAGAGCACGGTCACGGTGGCATCATCACCAAACCAGGTCAACGACGGGGCGATAAAGGTGCTGCGCTCGTTGCCAAAATTACGCCAGTAATCTTCATCCTGATACTCGCCCGTCAGGCGATACGCCAGCCGCGTGCCGTCAATCGGGCCGGTGACATCAACCTGCCCGGTGCCGCCGCCAAAGCTTGAGGAGGTAGCGGAAATTGAGCCGCCGAAGCGGGTTTCCGGGCGTTTGGTAACCACGTTGATCAGGCCGCCAGGATCGAGAATGCCATACAGCGTTGAGGCCGGCCCTTTCAGCACCTCCACGCGCTCGGTCGCGGCATTAAAGCTGCGCGGCAGCACCGTGCGCAGGCCGTTGGTCATTATTGACCCGTCGCGGTTCGCGCCAAATCCCCGGCGCACAAACGCATCCTGCGTACCGCCCAGGGTATTGGTTTGCACCACGTTGCTGACGTTATAAAGGGCTTCATCAAGCGAAGTAGCGTGCTGATCTTCCAGCACTTTATCACTGACGGTATTCACCACCTGCGGAATATCCAGCATCGGCATGTTGGTTAGCGTGGCGGTGGAGGTGTTAAGCGGCTGATAGCCGTTTGTGGCCTCAGCCACGGCATGGGGATCGGCGGTGACGGTCAGCGTTTCGCCGTCGTTAGCCGTTGCGGTGTCGGCCGCCTGCACCAGCGGTGCCATAAACAGCAGTGAAAAGAGCGCGCGCCCTTTTACCCCAGAGAGAGAAGGTGTGAACGTAGCCATTACATCTGTTTTCCCAAAAGATCCCGCGCATGAAGGGCGCGGAAGAATGTATGAGTCATTGCCCTTAATTGTCTGCTCGTTAGCCGTGTGGCATCGAACATGTAATTGAGAATCATTCAACCATGCAGCAATGTAGTAGTAAATGGAAAAAAGCAAAAATCGGCTACAGCCTGAACTCCCCAGTTTTGAGACAAACGAAGCACATATAACTTGTTGAAAATATTTATTAAAAAAATAACACCGCCGCTGTAGTACCTGTTATTTAACCCTGGCTTTATCAGGGTGTTTATCCCCTTGACTACTACATGGCGCAGCGGCAAACTCTCAAAAGAGAATGAGTTTTATTTTTATTTGTTCGATTTTTTATTAAGTTGGCATTCACGTGGCGCACAACACCCATAAACCGGGGCTGGTTCTGGAGAACCTCTCCGCGGGCTATCAGAAAAAAATCATCGTCGATGATATCTCCCTTGCGATCCCCCGGCAGAAAATGACCGTGCTGGTAGGGGCGAACGGCTGTGGAAAATCCACGCTGCTGAGCACTATCGCGCGTCTGCTGCAACCACTTGGCGGGGCCGCACTGCTTGATGGCAAAGCCATTCACGAGCAACCAACCAGAGCGGTAGCCCGCCAGCTGGGGATCCTGCCGCAATCTCCGCTGCTGCCGGAAGGGCTGACGGTGTTTGAGCTGGTATCACGCGGCCGTTTTCCCTGGCAAAATTTTATGCGCCAGTGGAGCGATGAAGACGAGCAGGCCGTTGAAGAGGCTTTGCACCTGACCGGTACGGCAGAGTTTGCACATCAGCCCGTCGAAAGCCTCTCCGGCGGCCAGCGCCAGCGCTGCTGGATCGCAATGGCCCTGGCGCAGCAAACGCCCTATATCCTGCTGGATGAACCGACAACCTTTCTCGATCTCCGCTATCAGGTGGAGATCCTCGAGTTGCTGCATACCCTGACCCGCCAGCATGGCCGTACGGTGGTGGTGGTGCTCCACGATCTCAACTTCGCCGTCAACTATGGCGATTCCCTGGTCTTTTTACGCCAGGGCAAAGTCGAGGGGGTATTGCATGAAGGCGACGTCTGCACGCCGGAACTCATCAAAGCGGTGTTTGATGTCGATGTCCATATGTCGGTTAATCCACTGACCGGTAAGCCGTTCTTTATGCCATTCCGCCAGGCGGCGGAAAAATCATGATGCGAACGTCACTGGCTTCCCTGCTGTTTGCCTTGCTGTTGGTGATGGGCGCGATTGCCCACCTGGGTATCGGTGCGCGTGTCATTGCTCCCCAGACGGTGGTGCAGGCCTTGCTTTATTTCGACCCGCGCAATTTCGATCACAACGTGATTGTCAGATTACGCCTGATACGGCTGGCTGCCGCCATGGTCACCGGGGCGGCGCTGGGCGTGGCGGGCGTGTTGTTACAGTCGGTGATCCGTAACCCGCTGGGCGAGCCGCATATTCTGGGGCTTAATGCGGGGGCGGCGCTGGCCGTGGTGCTGACCAGCGCGCTTGGGTTTACCTTGCCGTTTGGCCGCCCGCTGATTGCCGCTGTCGGTGCCGCCGCGCTGTTTATGCTGGTGCTGACGTTCTCCTCTTCAGGGCGAACCGGCCTCACGCCAATGAAAATTACCTTATGCGGCGTGGCGATGTCGGCGTTTGCGTCGTCGATTACCGCCACGGTGCTGATTCTGGATGAACAGACGCTGCTTGCCATGCGCACCTGGCTGGCGGGAGATCTTGCCGGGCTTAACGCGGAGATCGTTCGCAGCGCATCCTGGGTTGCCGCTGTGGGGTTCGCTCTGGCGCTCTGGCTGTCGCCATCGCTCAATATGCTGGCACTGGGCGACCGGATGGCGCAGGGGCTGGGCGTGTCGCTGCTCAAAACTCGCCTTTTGGCTCTGCTGGCGATTGCGCTGCTTTGCGGCGCAGCCGTCTCCATTGCCGGGCCGATTGGTTTTATTGGCCTGGTCGTGCCACAGCTTATCCGCCGTCTGGTGTCGGTGGACTTACGCGTGATGGTGCCGCTTTCTGCCCTGTGCGGGGCACTGGTGTTACTGCTGGCGGATATCGCGGCCCGTACGCTGTTTACGCCGTATGAGCTGGCGACCGGGATCATGACCGCGCTGGTGGGTGCTCCTCTCTTTATCCTGATGGCATCAAGGATGTTCAAATGAGCCGGGCCGGACTGCGTGCATGGCGTGTCGGGCCGTTTTCCGGGCAGGTACGCCCGGCGGCAGTGGCGCGCGTTACGCTTATCGCTCTAATGGGCATTCTCCTGCTGGGGTTTGGCCTGACGCACGGTTCGCTTCCCATTCCCACTTCCGCCATCGGGCGCGCGCTGTTCTCCGGAGAACCCCTGGAGGCGGATGCGCGCTATATCGTGATGGATATCCGCCTGCCACGGCTGCTGATGGCCATTTTAAGCGGCGCGATGCTGGGCATGGCGGGGGCGGCGATGCAGTCCATCACCCGCAATGGCCTGGCCGATCCGGGGCTTATTGGCGTGAAAGAAGGCTGCAGCGCGGCGGTGCTGCTGCTGATTTTTCAGTTCCCGGCGCTGGGGCTGGCCTGGCGTCCGCTGGTCGGGATGGCCGGTGGTCTCATTACCGCGCTGCTGGTGGTGGCGCTGGCCCGCGATATCTCGCGTCCGCGTTTTATTCTGATTGGGATTGGCGTGTCATGGGCTTTCTCTGCGGCAATGGGGATCTTTATGACCACCGCCGACGTGCGCGATGTGCAGACGGCGATGCTGTGGCTGGCGGGGAGCCTGCACGCGGCAAACTGGACGCTGGTCGGTATCGCCGCAGCCTGGGCGGCCCCGGCGTTTGCGCTGCTGCTCTTTACTGCCCGCGCGGCTGACGTGGCATTGCTGGGTAGCCACGCCGCAACGGGGCTCGGGGTTCGCACCGCACGATTAGCGCTACTGCGCGTTCTCGCGCCGGTGGTGTTAACGGCGGCCTGTGTCTCCTGCGTGGGGAGTATTGGTTTTGTGGGGCTGATTGCGCCGCATATGGCGCGTCTGGTGATGCGCGGTGGGCAAACCGCGTTGTTGATGGGCAGTGCCGTGCTGGGGGCGCTGCTGGTGCTGCTGGCGGATACCGTCGGGCGGCTGGCATTCCTGCCGTTGCAGTTACCAGCGGGGATTGTGATTTCACTGATTGGCGGACCGTTTTTCCTGCTGCTGCTCTGGCAGCGTCGGGACAGATTTTAGAGGACTATGATGCGCGTACTTGTTTCGATGCTGTTGCTGATAGGGTTTGCGGTGGGTGCGGCAGAGCCGACGCAGACGTTCACTGACGATCTGGGGCGTAAGGTGGAGGTGCCGCTTCACCCGAAGCGGATCGTCTCGCTGCACGACCTGGATATCACCATTCCACTGATTGAGCTTGGCGTACCGCCCGTCGCCAGCCATGGCCGCACGCGCCCGGACGGCAGCCATTTTCTGCGCGCCAGCGGCATGCTGACGGGGGTGGATTTCGATAATTCCGAAATCAAATTCATCGGCACGGCGGATATCGACATTGAAGCCATTGCCGCCGCCAAACCCGATCTGATCATCACCGAGCCGACCCGCAACACGCCGGTGGAACAGCTGGAGAAAATTGCCCCGACGGTGAGTATCGACCATCTCGACGGCGGTGCACCGGAGATCTACCGCAAGCTGGCGCAGCTCACCGGTACGCAGGCGCGGCTGAAAATCCTGGAGCGCCGCTATCAGGAACAAATCAAGGCGCTGAAGGCGACCATCGATACGCGCAAAATCACCGTGTCGGTGATTCAGGCTAACCAGGGAAAAATCAATGCCATGCACAGCTACCACTCTTTAGGCCGCGTGCTGCGTGACGCCGGATTTACCTTCCCGCCGCTGATTGAGAGTATCCCGGAAGGGGGACGGATTGACGTCAGCGCCGAACGTCTGCCGGAGCTGGACGCCGATTTTGTCTTTGCCACCTGGCGCGGCGACACCGGGGGTAAACCGCAGGACGAGCTGGCGGCGATGGAGGCGGTGATGCCGGGCTGGTGCCAGTTCCTGAACGCCTGTCGGACCGGCCACTACGTGCTGATTTCACGCGAAGAGGCCATTTCGAACTCCTTCGCCTCTTTAGGGCTGATGGCCGCGCAGGTACAGTCGCAGATTGCCGGGCGGCCATTGCCGGAGGTATCACCGTGATCCGTAAAGAGAAAGGGCGTGTGGATGTTTACGGGGAGCGCTTTCGCGCTCGTGCACATCATCTGACGCCGCGTCTGCTGCAGGTGGCGCGCTACATCAACGAGAACCGGGAAGCGGTGATGGAGCAGACGGCAATGGAAATCGCCACGCTGCTAAAAACCTCGGACGCCACCGTGGTCCGCGCGATCCAGGCGCTGGGTTTTGCCGGGCTGCGCGATCTGAAGCAGACGCTGGAGCAGTGGTTTGGTCCGGTGGTGACGTCCAGCGAAAAGATCTCCTCGACGGTTAACACGCTCACCAGCGACGTTAACGCGAGCATCGATTTTGTGCTGGAAGGGCATCAGCACACCTGTGAGGTCTTGTCGCAACCGCACAACCGCTATGCGATGGCGCAGGCGGTGTCGCTGCTGGCACAGGCCAGGCAGGTGGCGATCTTCGGCATTGGTGCCTCCGGCATTCTGGCCGAGTACACCGCCAGATTATTCTGCCGGATGGGGCTCCCCGCCATGCCGCTCAACCGCACCGGGATAGGTCTTGCCGAACAGCTGATTGCGCTCCAGCGCGGCGATGTGCTGGTGATGATGGCGCAAAAATCTGCACACCGGGAAGGACAAACCACGCTGCGGGAAGCCAAACGTCTGGGGATCCCGACGATTTTGCTGACCAACGCCCTGGACTCACGCTTCAGCAAAGAGGCCAGCGTGGTGATCCATGTGCCGCGCGGCGGAGAAAAGGGCAAAATCCCGCTGCACGGTACGGTGCTGCTGTGCCTAGAGATGATTATTTTGTCCGTCGCCTCCACCGAGCCGCAGCGCACCATCAAATCCATGAAGCGCATCAACGAGTTTCATCGTGGGTTAAAGCCGGGGAAGAAGAGCGGTTAAAGCATGCCGGGCGCTCACGCCGTTCATCGGTCAGCATGGTTCTTCCGGTACTGCAACGGCGTCTCGCCAATTCCCTTCTTAAACGCGCTGATAAACCACGTCACATCGGAAAATCCCACCTGGGTGGCAATCTCGCGTACGCTCGCCTCGCTGTGCAGCAGGCGTTCGCAGGCCTTGCGCAGCCTTAGCGTATTCAGATAGTCATGGATCTTCTCACCCGTTTCCGCATGGAATTTTCGCGATACGTAGCTGCGGGATTTCCCCAGCGTTTCTGCCAGTGCGTCCAGGCGAAATTTCTCCTGGTAATGTTCGTCCAGCCAGAACATCACCTGGCTGGCGAGCCCAAGGCTACTGCCCGGCGCACGGGCATTATCGTCCGGGAGCATGGCGAATAAACCAATCAACAGCGCGGCTATTCCCTCGCGGGTTAAAGGCGACGGGTAACAGCCGAGCAGATGATCGACATGGTGATGGCAGTGCGCCAGATCGGCAACCCACGCTCCGGCGCCCCGGGCAGAAAGTTTCTGCAGCCGCTGCTGCGTGTGGGGAAAATCGCGCAGGGCTGTAAGCACCGCGTGAGGGTCGAGATGTATAATGGTACGTCGGTAAATCGCTTCTGCCTGCTCATCCACCCTCACTTTATGCAGGGTAAACGGCGGAAAGAAAAACAGCCGCCCGGGGCGCATGGTGTAGTGACGGTTATCGACAATGGTGACGCCAAATCCTTCTTCTACATACAGAATCTCCAGACACTGATGCCAGTGATGGTAACGCACGGTATTGGCAAACAGACGGCTGAATGACACGACGGTGTCATTTAAGGTGATCAGTTCCAGCCGGTCGGAGGTGGGCGTGTCGCGCATAGTGCAATAAAACTCAATTTTCTGCCGTTATCTTGTCGTTATAAACCACCTTTTTAAATTTTCTCAACTGGAGGTTTATTTAGCCTTCACGGCTGTGACGTGGCTAACATTTATCCCCCTTGCGGATTCACTATCCTTCGTCGCAGTTGATGACGAGGGCGAGCGTATGTCTAAAAAATCAAATCCATTGTCTTCGCGCCAGGAGGTGGTGGCGTCGTTACATGACCTGCTGGGCGCGCTGGATAAGTCCTTTCCGCAGGATTGTTCCCGGTTCTCGCTGGGAGAAACCTGTGCGCATTACCCCACGGAGATTGCGCAGATGGAAGGGCTATCCCGCGCGCTGTGGGGGCTGTTTCCGCTGATGGCGGGCGGCGGGGACGAGCCGTTTAGTGAGAAGTACCTGACCGCCATTAAGCTCGGCACCGATCCGCAGAGCCCGGGCTATTGGGGGGAAACCGGCCCGTACGACCAGCGTCTGGTGGAGATGGCGGCTTACGGCCTGGGGCTGGCGCTGCTGGGGGATAAGCTTACCTGCCGCTTCAGCGAACGTGAGGTAATGAACCTGCACGCGTGGCTCAACCAGATCACCGATGCGCAGATGCCGGACAGCAACTGGAACTACTTCGCGATTATGGTGCAGCTTGGCTTCAAATGTGCCGGGCTGCCGTATGATCCGCGCGCCATCGACCGTCGGTTTGCGATGATGGAGGCGTATTATCTGGGTGACGGCTGGTATTCTGACGGTCCGGGCCGCCCGAAGGATTACTACATCTCAATGGCGTTCCACTTCTACGGCCTGATTTATGCCACCCTCGGCGGTGATGAAAAAAGGGCGGAGGTGTTACGTGAGCGTGCCCGTCAGTTTGCCGAAGATTTTATTTACTGGTCTGCCGCCGACGGCGCGTCGGTACCGTTTGGCCGGAGCCTCACCTATCGCTTCGCGATGGTCGCTTTCTGGAGCGCCGTGGCCTTTTCCGGGCTGAATGTCTTCTCGCCGGGCATCGTGAAGGGCATTGTGCTGCGCCATCTTCGCTGGTGGCAGCGGCAGCCGATGACCGATCGCGACGGTATTTTGACCCTCGGTTTTACTTATCCCAACCTGGTGATGTGCGAGGATTATAACGCCCCCGGCTCGCCGTACTGGGCGCTGAAAACGTACCTGATGCTGGCCTTGCCGGAGTCACACCCGTTCTGGCAGGCAGAAGAGCAGCCGCTCCCCTCGCTGGCGGAAAAACGTGTGATCCACCCAGCGCAGCACATCCTGATGCATGCGGATAACTCACAGCACGTCACGATGCTCACTGCCGGTCAGCTTGAGCTGAATAACTACGTCAACACCGAAGCCAAATACACCAAATTTGCGTACTCAAGCCGCTTTGGCTTCACCCTCGAACGGGGACGCTTTGGCCTGAAACATGCCGCCTGCGACTCGATGTTACTGCTGGCGGAGGGGGATAACTACTTCCGCGGGCGTCGTGAATGCGCGGAGGTGCGGGTGGATGAGAACTACCTCTATTCACGCTGGTCACCCTGGCATGATGTCCATGTCGAAACCTGGCAAATTCCCTTTGGCGAGTGGCACGTGCGTCTGCACCGCATTAACAGCGCTCGCACCCTTCAGGCAGTGGAGGGCGGTTTTGCGGTGATGAAAACCGAACACCACATTCATGCGCGTGGCTGTTACCTGACGGCCAGCAACGGCAGCAGCGTGATTGTCGATCTCTCCCCGGTCATTGCCCGGGAGCCAGACAGCATCGTCACGCCGCCGAACAGCAGCATTATGTTCCCGGAATGCGCATCCATTCCGTTGTTAAAAACCGATCTCCCTCAGGGAGAGAGCTGGCTCTGTTGCGCCGTCGTGGCCAGCGAGAAACCCCCCGCGGCATTGGCACCTGAACTGAAGATGACCCCTGACCAGGTCGCGATCCGCGAACCCGGAGGCGAACGTAAGCTGTCGTTCACATTATAAAAAATCTGACCCTACACGTCGGCGAGGATGATATGAAAAGTGCATCTACAACGAACAGAACCGAATATTACAAAATCAGCAGCTTTATATTTCTCTATTTCTTTACCTGGTCCGCCAGTATTGGGCTATTAGCCATCTGGCTCGGCCAAAAGGCGAATCTCAGCGGCTCGGTAATTGGCACTGTCTTTGCGGTCAACGGTGTCTTCTCAGTCATTCTTAAACCGATCTACGGCTATATTCTCGATAAGATCGGCATGAGTAAATACCTGCTCTATTTTGTGGTTGCCATGTCCGCGCTGATGGCACCGTTCTTTATTTATGTTTATCAGCCGCTGCTGATGTCCAATACCCTGGTGGGGATCATCATTGGCGCGCTCTATTTAAGCTTTGCCTGGTACGCGGGCGTGGCGGCGTGTGAATCCTATTCTGACCGCTTTAGCCGTTTAAACGGTATGGAGTTCGGGCAAATTCGCATGTGGGGATCGCTTGGCTGGGCCGTGGCGTCCTCGTTCTCCGGTCTGCTGTTTAATCTCTCTCCGGCGTATAACTTTATTCTGGGCAGCGTCGCATCCATCATCATGCTGATCGTTCTTGTGAGCCTGAAAGTGAACACTAACTCCGCTCACGCCAGCGAGGTGCTGACCAAAGAGAAAATCGCCCCTGCGGATGTCTATGCCCTGCTGCGTAACCGCAAGTTCTGGGCGTTCTGCCTGTATGTGGCGGGCGTGGCGTGGATGATGTTTATTGCCGAGCAGCAGTTCTCACGCTATTTCGTCACGTTCTTTGATGATATTCACCAGGGTAACGCGGTGTTCGGTTATCTGGGAACCGTACAGTCGGGTATGGAATTTGTGATGTATATGGTGATCCCGCTGTTGGTGAATAGTATTGGTGCCAAGCGTGGACTGTTAATTGTCGGGCTGGTGGTCGGTGCACGACTGATTATTTCCGGCCTGTGCGATTCCCATCTGTTAATTTCCGTACTGAAACCGCTATATGGCCTGGAAATATGTCTGCTGCTGGTCTCGGTCTTTAAATATATTGCTGAGCATTTCGATAAACGCGTTAACGCCACCATGTATCTGCTGGGCTATCAGGCCATGCTCTACGTGGGCAACGTGGTTGTCTCTTCGCCTGCCGGCTATCTGTATGACCGCATCGGCTTTGAGCACACCTATATCATTATGGGAGCCACGGCGCTGACCTTTACGTTTATCTCTGCCTTTACGCTATCCGCCTGCCAGAGCAAATGGCGCGGTACCCGCTCGCTGAACGCAGCAGAACCCTCATCCCGGTAATTTAAAGGACCCGAAAAATGTTAAGTCGTATCAAAGAGGAACACCTGCAGGCTATTCCTGTCCCCGTTGAATCGCGGACATTACGTGATGAACTCAGCTCTGCCCGCAGCCACGTGCTTGAGCTGATTAGCCGTCATTTGGTGGCGTTTGGTGACCGATTCCCGGCAGAAACCTGCCAGAACGGGGTTTATCCGCTGACGGAGAACGTGGAGTGGACCACCAGCTTCTGGACCGGTCAGCTATGGCTGGCGTGGGAGATGAGCGGTGAGACAACGTTCCGCGAGATGGCTGAAAAACACGTGCGCTCGTTTGGCCTGCGCATTGCCGGGCGTAATGATACCAACACTCATGATTTGGGGTTCCTGTATACGCTCTCCTGCGTGGCGGCCTGGCGACTGACCGGCAACCGCGAGGCGCGCGGGTTCGCCCTGCTGGCGGCTGAAGCCCTGCTGGAGCGCTTTCACCCGAAGGCGAAGATTATTCAGGCCTGGGGCGATCTGTCAGACCCGGAGCAGGCCGGGCGGATGATTATCGACTGCAACATGAATCTGCCGCTGCTCTACTGGGCGACGGAACAAACCGGCGACGCGCGCTTTGCTGACGCCGCAAAAGCCCACGTGATGCAGGCCGCTACGTACCTGATTCGTGAAGATGCCTCGACGTTCCACACCTACTACATGGATGTGGTTACCGGCGCGCCTCGTTACGGCAACACGCAGCAAGGATACGCGGACGACTCCTGCTGGTCCCGCGGGCAGGCGTGGGGGATCTACGGTTTTATGCTGAGCTATCTCTATACCGGCGATAAGACGATGATTGTGCTGTCAAAACGCCTGGCAAACTACTTTCTTAATCGTCTGCCGGAGGATTATGTCTGCCACTGGGATCTGGCGCTGCTGGGGACAGATGCGCTGCGGGATTCCTCCTCGGCGGCCATTGCCGTCTGCGGGCTGCTGGAACTGGTAAAACAGTTGCCGGTCACGGATCCGGATCGTGAACGTTATCTGGACTGGGCTAAAGGGATTATGTCGTCGCTGACAAAGCACTATCTGATGGGCAAAGACGAGAAGGGGAACGGGCTGCTTAAGCACGCTGTCTATCACCTGGCGAGCAACAAAGGCGTGGATGAGTGTGCGAGCTGGGGCGATTACTTCTACGTTGAGGCGCTGGTGCGGTTCACCCAGAGCTGGAAGCCGTACTGGTAAAAGGTCGGGGGCGCGCCCCCGACGTGTGGGTTACGCCTTAGGAATACGCAGCGTCTGGCCGGGATAAATCTTGTCCGGGCTGGAGAGCATCGGGCGGTTCGCCTCAAAAATCTTGTTGTACTGGTTGGCATCCCCGTACACGGTTTTGGAGATGGCGCTGAGGGTGTCGCCTGATTTCACCGTATAGTAAGTGGCTTCATCTTTGGCATCAGTGGCGGTGATGTTGTTTTCCACCTCGCTGACGCCCGCAATATTGCCGACGGCGACCTGGATTTTTTCTTTCTGCTCTTGGGTCAGCCCGTCGCCCGTTACGCTGGCTTTACCGTCGGTAACGTTGACCTGCACTTTATCCGCGCCGGGAATGTTGAGTTTCTTGAGGTGCTCGGTGATTTTGTCGCTCTGGCCTTTATGATCGGTCAGGTTGTCCCACAGCTTTTCGCCTGCTTCTTTTACGAAGTTAAAAAGTCCCATTCCATCCTCCTGTTAATCATGAAGTCAGAATAAGCATAGCAGGTCAGAGAGATTTCCCTCTCCGAAAGGAGAGGGAAGGCAGGTTTTACACCCCTTGCTCCAGAATACGGATGTGGGTTTCCAGCACGTCACCTTTTACCGCATCGCTCCACGCTTTCATGTGTGCGGTCTGCAGGTGCGCTTCGAGATGCGCCACGGTTTCCCACTGCTCAACCATGATGATGGAGTCCGGCGCGGTGGCCTGGAAGCTGGCGTTGGTTGCGGCGTCAACCATCGGCGCATAGCCGTGGCAGCCTTCTTCTTGCAGTACGGTTGGGATAATTTTCGCGAACTGATCCAGCACCGCCTGGCGGTGATGTTGGCCAGGACGGGTACGGATTTCAGCAATAACGGTAAGCATAATTAACTCCTTCTAATTCCAGGTTACCAGTTAAGCAAAAATTTCAGCCAGATGCTTGCGATATTCTGCGATATAGCGCGGGATGTCAGGCATTTTAATCACGTCGTTGACGATAAAGGTCGGCAGCGGGTCCATGCCGAGGAACTGGTTAGCCTTGTGAAACGGCAGGTATGCGCCGTCTACCCCTACGCCTTCAAAGAACTGATCTTTATCGGTGAACGCGTCCAGCGGGGCGTTCCAGGTCAGGGAGAGCATATATTTCTTGCCCTGAATCAGGCCGCCAGAGCCATATTTTTTAGACGCGTCTGAACGGGTACGGCCGTCGCTGGCATACAGTGAACCGTGGCCCTCAGTGAACACGTCATCCATGTATTTTTTCACGGTCCACGGTGCGCCCATCCACCAGCCCGGCATCTGCCAGATAACCACGTCAGCCCACAGGAAGTTCTGCACTTCGGCTTTTACGTCGTAATGGCTGTCTGCGCGCACAACCTTAACATCATGCCCGGCGTCGCGCAGGAAGCCGTCCGCGACCTCGGTCAGGGTGTCATTCAACTGGCCTTTAGAGTGGGCGAATTCTTTCGCACCGTTGATAATCAGAATGTTGCTCATTATTTGTCCTCGTCGATGAGAGTATGGCGAGTATTCTACGCGCGAGGGCGATACGGTAAAATGAGCAAAATGTGCAAAGTCTTTTGCGTTAAATGCAATAATTCCTTACCAGCACACCTTCACATCAACGCCGCCTTCCGCAGCATTATCCAGTGAAACGCGCATACCGTGCAGGGCAGCAATGCGTTTTACAATCGATAACCCCAGTCCGCTGCCCGTGGCATCCTGGCCGGGTGGACGATAAAAACGCTCGCCAATACGGGCCAACGCCTCGGGGGCGATCCCTGGTCCGTTGTCGCGTACGGAGAAGCAACGGGCGTCCAGCGTAACGTCAACCACGCTACCGTGCGGGCTGTAACGAACGGCGTTATCCAGCAGGTTACGCACCAGCAGGCTCAACAGCAGCGGCTGACCCGTGCGTTCAGCCTGCGGGGCGTTGATGTTCAGGCGAACGTCGATACCCGCCTGCTGCGCCGGATGCCAGATGTCCAGAACCGCTGATTGCAGCAAATCGGCCATCTTTATCGGTTCGACATCGTCGAGATTTTCCAGAGAATCCAGACGCGAGAGAGTGAGGAGTTGATCCACCAGCCGGGAGGCCCGGTCGATCCCCGCGTGGAGCTGCGAGAGCGCTTTTTCCTGCGCCTGCGGGTCGTCCAGAGAGAGTTGCGCCACGTCGGTTTGCACCTTCAGGGCCGCCAGCGGGCTACGTAATTCGTGGGCGGCATCGGAGGTAAAGCGGCGCTCGCGGCTCATCATCTCCTGGGTTCGGGTAAAGAGGTGGTTCAGGGAGTCCAGAAGGGGGCGCACTTCTGATGGCACGCCCTGTGTCGGCAGGGTGTCGGTGGCATCCGGCGAGCGCAGGCGCAACGTCTGCGCCAGTTTTTTCAATGGCTTAAGCTCCCGGCTCAGCAGGACAATCAGCAACAGCAGCATCACCGGTAGCGCCACCAGCCACGGCGTCAGCTGCGAGCTGACCACATCCAGCGCCATCTCCTGCCGGTATTCCCACTCCTGACCGACCACCACGCGGTACTTCCCGTCCGGCGAGGTCAGCCATAAGAAACGCCAGTCATCGTTGTCGTCTTTGAGCCTGCCGTCATCAAACCCATCGCGGCGATAGTGATACTGGATGTCGCGGCCGTTTTCCCCGTCATTGAGGATCATCGTGCCGTCGGTAGCGTAAATGGCGAAGGCCAGAGCATCGTCGTCCAGGCGACCGTGCTTCACTTTTTTAGGGATCTCGCGCATCCGCTCCGGAGCGCGGATCTCATCCAGATCCATCGTCAGCAGCCGTTTAGCAAACAGCATCTGCTGGGTATCAAACAGCTTATCGAGCTTGTGGGTCGTCTGCTGCCAGGCGACAAGGCTTGCGGCAAACCAGGCCGTCAGCGACAGCAGCAGAAAAAGAAGCGTCAGACGGAGTTTCAGGCTCAGTTTCATGCGTCACCCAGGGTATAGCCGATGCCATGAACCGTGCGGATAAACTCGCTGCCCAGCTTACGCCGCAGATGATGGACGTGAACTTCCACGGCGTTACTGGAGACGTCATCGTCCCACGTATAGAGCTTCTCTTCGATCGCTTTACGCGGCAGGACGCGGCCCGCATTGCGCATCAGTAACTCCAGCAGGGCGAACTCTTTGGGCTTGAGGGCCAGCGTTTCCCCCTCCAGCGTGGCGACGAGGCTTGTCGGGTCGAGCGTCACTTTGCCATGACGCAGCTCGCTGCGCGTCTGACCGTGGCTGCGACGCACCAGCGCCTCAAGGCGGGCGGCCACTTCGATCAGCGCGAAGGGTTTGCAGACATAATCATCGGCTCCCAGGCGTAGCCCCTCGACGCGCTGATTCAGCGCATCCCGCGCGGTCAGGATAAGCACCGGCTCGCTGCGCCCGCTTTCGCGCCAGGCGCGCAGGATCGCCAGACCGTCGATCTCCGGTAGCGTCAGGTCAAGCACCACCGCATCGTAAGGGGCAGAACAGAGCGCCGCCTGGCCGGTTTTTCCGTCGGTGAACCAGTCCACGCTGAAGCCCATTTTGCTTAAGCCCGCTTTGATGCCATCACCAATCAGCTTGTCGTCTTCTACCAGTAATATGCGCATATCCCCTCCTTGATGGCGTCAGTAAACCCTCTGGATCCGCCTGCTGTACAGTAAAAAAATATAAATTTTCCCCTTAAGAAGTTGTTAAGGATTACCCTGTTTAATGGATTGCGATACCACATTAAAGGGAGAGATGAATATGAAAAAATTCGCTGCAATGGCTGCTATCATGATGATGACCACCGCACCGGTCTTCGCTGCTCAGGGCGGTTTTACGGGCCCATCAGCTACCCAACCCCAGACTCAGACGCAGGCAGGCGGTTTTGTTGATAACAACGCCAACCTGACAACGGCCGCGAAAGTCAAAGACCTGAAGGACGACGCCTGGGTGAAGCTGCGCGGGAACATCACCGAACGCCTGTCCGATGACCGCTACACCTTCCGCGACGAGACTGGCACGGTGGTGGTTGAGATTGATCATAAGCGCTGGAACGGTGTGACCGTGTCCCCGCAAGATAAAGTCGAGCTGCAGGGTAAGGTCGATAAAGACTGGAACGAATTTGAAATCGACGTGAAGCAGGTTATCAAGCTGACGAAATAACCCAGAAAGGGCCGCTTATCCGGCCCTTTTTCTTTGTGACTCAACTCGCCAGATAGGGTAGTATCTGCGGCAATATTGCCTGAAACCCATCGGTTTCTGAGTTGAGGAATCACACGTAATGAGCGATATGGCAGAGCGCCTCGCGCTACATGAATTCACGGAAAACGCCTACCTGAACTACTCCATGTACGTCATCATGGACAGGGCGTTGCCGTTTATCGGGGATGGCCTGAAGCCCGTTCAGCGCCGCATCGTCTATGCGATGTCCGAACTGGGGCTGAACGCCACCGCCAAGTTCAAGAAATCCGCCCGTACCGTCGGTGACGTACTGGGTAAATACCATCCGCACGGCGACAGCGCCTGCTATGAAGCGATGGTGCTGATGGCCCAGCCGTTCTCTTATCGTTACCCGCTGGTGGACGGTCAGGGGAACTGGGGGGCACCGGACGATCCGAAATCCTTCGCGGCGATGCGTTATACCGAATCCCGCCTGTCTAAATATGCCGAAGTGCTGCTGGGTGAACTCGGCCAGGGGACGGTGGACTGGGTGCCAAACTTCGACGGCACGCTGCAGGAGCCGAAAATGCTGCCTGCGCGTCTGCCGAATATCCTGCTGAACGGCACCACCGGTATCGCGGTCGGTATGGCGACGGACATCCCGCCACACAACCTGCGTGAAGTGGCGAAAGCCGCTATCACCCTGATTGAACAGCCGAAAACCTCGCTGGACGAGCTGCTGGATATCGTTCAGGGGCCGGACTTCCCGACCGAAGCTGAGATCATCACCTCGCGTGCCGAAATCCGCAAAATCTACCAGAACGGCCGTGGCTCCGTGCGCATGCGCGCGGTGTGGACCAAAGAGGATGGCGCCGTAGTGATCACCGCGCTGCCGCATCAGGTCTCTGGTGCCAAGGTGCTGGAGCAGATCGCCTCCCAGATGCGCAATAAAAAGCTGCCGATGGTGGACGACCTGCGCGATGAATCCGACCACGAGAACCCAACCCGACTGGTGATCGTGCCGCGCTCTAACCGCGTGGACATGGAGCAGGTGATGAACCACCTGTTCGCCACCACCGACCTGGAAAAAAGCTACCGCATCAACCTGAACATGATCGGTCTGGACGGACGCCCGGCGGTGAAAAACCTGCTGGAGATCCTCTCCGAATGGCTGACCTTCCGTCGCGATACGGTGCGCCGTCGTCTGAACCACCGTCTGGAGAAAGTGCTTAAGCGCCTGCATATCCTCGAAGGTTTGCTGGTCGCGTTCCTCAATATCGATGAAGTCATTGAGATCATCCGTACCGAGGATGAGCCGAAGCCCGCGTTAATGTCGCGCTTTGGTATCAGTGAAACCCAGGCCGAAGCGATCCTCGAACTGAAGCTGCGCCATCTCGCTAAGCTGGAAGAGATGAAGATCCGCGGTGAGCAGAACGAGCTGGAAAAAGAGCGCGATCAGCTGCAGGCGATCCTCGCGTCCGAACGCAAGATGAACACCCTGCTGAAGAAAGAGTTGCAGGCCGATGCCGATGCCTTCGGCGACGACCGCCGTTCTCCGCTGCATGAGCGCGAAGAAGCGAAGGCGATGAACGAGCATGACATGCAGCCTTCAGAGCCGGTCACCATCGTCCTGTCCCAGAGCGGCTGGGTGCGTAGCGCCAAAGGCCATGATATCGACGCGCCGGGGCTGAGCTACAAAGCGGGCGACAGCTTCAAGGCGGCCGTGAAAGGCAAGAGCAACCAGCCGGTGGCGTTTATTGACTCCACGGGCCGCAGTTACGCCATCGATCCGATCACGCTGCCTTCCGCGCGCGGTCAGGGCGAACCGCTGACCGGCAAGCTGACGCTGCCGCCAGGGGCGACGGTTGACCACATGCTGATGGAAGCCGACGACCAGAAACTGCTGTTGGCCTCTGATGCGGGTTACGGTTTTATTTGTACCTTTAACGATCTCGTGTCACGTAACCGTGCCGGTAAAGCCATGATCAGCCTGCCGGATAACGCACACGTTATGCCGCCGCTGGTGGTTGAGAACGAGAGCGACATGCTGCTGGCCATCACGTCTGCCGGGCGCATGCTGATGTTCCCGGTCAGCGACCTGCCGGAGTTGTCGAAAGGGAAGGGCAATAAGATCATCAACATCCCGTCGGCGGAAGCCGCGAAAGGTGAAGATGGCCTGGCGCATCTCTTCATTCTGCCGCCGCAGAGCACGCTGACCATTCATGTCGGCAAGCGTAAAATCAAGCTGCGTCCGGAAGAGTTGCAGAAGGTGGTGGGCGAGCGCGGACGCCGCGGTTCGCTGATGCGCGGCCTGCAGCGTATCGACCGCGTGGAGATCGATTCTCCTGCACGCAGCAGCGCGGGCGACAGCGAAGAGTAACGCGTTTCGATCCCCCTCTGTTCCGGAGGGGGATATCCAATAAAATTTCCCGTAAAACCGTTGTTAATTCGTGCGTTGCGATTAACAATACGCGCTCGTAATAAAGTCCTTACCTGGCCACAGGTGAAGTATAATTGTCAGCTGTCAGGGCTTCAGAGGTCGCTATGCTATACATTGTTCGTCTTATTCTTACCGTTATCTACTGCATTCTGGTCTGTGTTTTCGGCTGCATCTATTGCCTGTTCAGCCCGCGTAACCCGAAGCATGTCGCCACCTTCGGCCACATGTTTGGTCGTCTTGCGCCGCTGTTTGGCCTGAAGGTTGAAAAGCGTCTGCCGGAAGGGGCGGAGAATTTCGGTAACGCCATCTATATCGCAAACCATCAAAATAACTACGATATGGTGACTGCCTCTAACATCGTGCTGCCGCCGACCGTGACGGTGGGTAAGAAGAGCCTGCTGTGGATCCCCTTTTTCGGCCAGCTCTACTGGCTGACGGGCAACCTGCTGATTGACCGTAATAACCGCGCAAAAGCGCACGGTACCATTGCGGAAGTGGTGAACCACTTCAAAAAGCGCCGCATTTCTATCTGGATGTTCCCGGAAGGCACGCGCAGCCGCGGTCGCGGTCTGCTGCCGTTTAAAACCGGGGCGTTTCATGCCGCAATTGCGGCGGGCGTTCCAATTATTCCCGTGTGTGTTTCCAATACATCGAATAAGATTAATCTTAACCGCCTGAATAACGGGCTGGTGATTGTCGAGATGCTGCCGCCGGTCGATACCAGCAAATACGGTAAAGATCAGGTCCGCGAGCTGGCAGCGCACTGCCGTGAACTGATGGTTCAGCATATTGCTCAGCTCGACAAAGAAGTCGCAGAGAGAGAAGCCGCCGGGAAGATCTAATCCGGCGTTAAAAGGGAAAACGAATTCCCGCGTTGTTAGTCGTTTCAGATGGAGCTTATATGTCACTCAGTCGGCGTCAGTTTATTCA
>OKVX01000359.1_pt1 | contig 24006 bp, 30 predicted proteins | sample 1606941 | NCBI WGS metagenome assembly OKVX01 (sample SAMN03281016, study PRJEB24777) | human gut metagenome | isolation source: fecal sample PR161 from 1 month old female Malay infant, caesarean... | reverse complement strand
AATATATAAAAAATATCTAAGTTCTTTTGATAATATACATATTATTCATTTTTATTAAGTCTGATCATCAAAAATTTAAAATATTATATAAAGAAAAACTTCACAATAATTTTTTAACTTTTTTGAAATTTAAAGCATATAATGTTTACGTTAGTAAGTGCTATATGTTTTGACTTTTCTTATATATTTTAACTTGATAGTTTTTAGAATGACATTGTAAACATGAGTAATATCAAGGATAAATTGTTGTAGTATTTATATGGGAGATTGTCTATGGAAAACAATAAAGTAATAAATATAAAAAATAAATTATTTAAGAGTAAAAATTTTGATTATTCTGATTGTAAGATATATACACCAGAGATGGTTAAAAAATATAAAGAATGTTTCAAATTTACTATGAAGGTAACAAAGAATCATGATAAAACTTTATTTATAATGTACAAAAAGGTTGAACAGTGGTACATGCATGAAAATATAAATTGGAATATGGAGAAAATTCACATAAAGACAAAGCTTGGTTCTTATACAAGCGGTGGTTGTGGAATTGAAGCCTCTCTTCTGGCTGGTCTTACAGCAAGTGGAGTATGTACTTATATGGATACTTATATGAAAAAGCTCAGTCCTTTATCTCTCGCAATTTATGCTGTAGCTGTATTGTTTTTTGGTATGAAAGTACTTGCTGACGAAGATAAAACTGTGGAAATGTATAACATGTTTTTAGACGTAATTAATGAATTAGAAGAAAAAAATTACTCTAGAAAATAAGCATATTAAAAGTGATTTTTACACAACATAGTTTCATAGAAAGGATGTGTTGTAATATGAAAAATCAAAAAGAAACTAATTGTAGTAGCTGTAATACTGGAGCAATAAGTAGTTGTGAAAGCTCACAAAATACATTAAAAGCTGAAACAAATACAAAATTATCAAGCGGATGTAATAAAAAAGATGCAGGAAATAATGCTTGGACTTCAGTAGCACAAAATTATGATATTAAAGAATCTTGTGAAGAACATAAAAAAGATGCGGGAAATAACCAGTGGTGCTCAACTTGTAAATAAAAAAATAAAGCAATAATTATTGAAAGGCGTGATTCTTATGAACTTTTCAAAAAGCAATAATACCAAGGGGCTTAAACATTATGAGCGCGCTGGTGGATATATTTCTTATGATCCTTCAGTTTTAACAGAGCATTATCAAATTAAAGGATTTGAGGGCGATGATAAAGAAGATCCTAACAAATCCCAAAGTAAATGGTGCTAAATTATCTCACACTATTGAAAAGGAACTGCACAGCAGTTCCTTTTTAAATGTATAGAAAATCCAAGGAAAAACAGAACATATGTTTAAAAGTTATTTAATTATGATATAATTACTAGATAATGAATAAAAATTTAGATTTAAATAGATTAATTAGGAGATTTTATGTCAGAGGAGTTAAAAAGTATATTAGACAATGTAATATATCTTGATATAGAGACAACAGGTCTTGACGAAACGAGCAGTGAAATTATTGAAATAGGTGCAATAAAATTTAAAGATAATACAATTACAACATTTGAAACTCTTATAAAACCTAGAGGACGTGTTCCAATTGGTATTTATAATTTATGTACAGGTTTAAGTAAAGAAGAACTTTATAGTGCACCATCTCTTGGGAATGTAAGAGAAAGCCTTTCACAGTTTTTAGAAGATCTCCCTCTAATATGTCATAATGGAAATTTTGAAAAGAAGTTTTTTAGATATCATCTTCCACAGATTAAAAATACAATAATGGATTCAATGGAACTTGCAGCAATCCTTGAACCCTATCATAAAGAATATAATCTAAATGCACTTATGAAGACTGTTACAGATATGAATAAAAATGAAATTCACAGAGGACTTGATGATTCTATAAACACACTAAAGGTTGTAAACAGTCTTTTATGCAGACTTTGGAGCAGTGAAGAAAAGAAAGGAAAAAAGAGAACTTTATATGAAAATATAAATAAATATTATCCTTATTTAAAAAAATGGTCGTGGAATAAACATCTTTTAAAGCCTCCATTTTTTATTTACGATGATTACGATTATGTATCATATAAAGATAAGAAAGAAAATGAAACTTTCCTTGAGCCATTAAAAATTGATTATAAAAAGTATGAGGAACTTTTAAAGGACGAGAAGATATGGAATAATGGTGGAGACTTTGGATACACTTATAGAAAAAATCAGCTGGAATTTTCAAAAAAGATTCGTGAAAATTATGAAAAAGGCGAAAGAATATTTATTGAAGCACCTACAGGTAGTGGAAAGACCTTTGCATACGTTATTATTGCAGCAATCGGTACATATTTAAATTCTCTTAAGAAAAGAAAAGATGATGCAAGCTTCATAATATCAACTAACACAAAGGAACTTCAAAATCAGCTTATAGAACGTGACATACCAAATATTTTAAAAAAGCTTTGTCTTTATGATAAGCTTAAGTTTGGTGCCATGAAAGGAAAGGCTAATTACATATGCATAGAACGCTTAAATAAATGCGACAGGCTTGAAGGTGATGAAGAGGGAAACCTGGCACTTCTTTTTCTTAGAAGGCTTGCAGAAAAAGGTGAGTATGGGGACATAGAAAATATAAGCTATTTTATAGTAAAGCGCTTTAACCTTGAAAGATATTTTAAAGATGTAACTTGTGACAGTGATTCTTGTAATCTTGAAAAATGCATAAAGCCATGCTATTTGAGAAAGAGATATAATGAACTTCCCACTGAAAATATAACTGTTATTAATCATTCGCTTCTTGCATGCTGGCCATATACTGAAAAGAAAAAGATAAATCATCTTATTATAGATGAGGGTCATAACCTTATGGAAAAGTGTTATGATTTTTTTGCAGAAGAATTTACAAGTAGCGAATTTCTTGAAAGCCTGGATATGATTGATAAGGGACATCCAAATATAATAGGACTTCTTTTGAATTTAAATGCATCCTTTGGATTCAGGGAAACGATTGAAAAAGATAAGATTATGTATCTTGTAAATGAAATAATAGTAAACTTAAATATACTTATGAATGATTTTAGAACCATGAGGCTTGTTAGCGGAGAATATGATTTCAATACTGAGTTTTTTATTCCACGTGATGACTTAAAGACCATGACTAAATGTCTTCAGCCAGAAATAAGTGCATTAAAAGAAAGTATATATCCTCTTTATAAAATGCTTAATACATATGTATCAAATATTGTTCTTGATGATGAAGTTACAGGTGATAATGATTATAAGAATATAAATGATTATATTATAAAATTAAAAGGAACTTTTGATATGCTCGATAAGTTTCTTGAAGCATCAACTTTCTTTGCTAAAATCCTTGAAATTGATAAAGAATATGATGAGTTTAGATTAAAGACAGTTCCTTTAAATGTGGGTGAACTTGTTAATGAACATATGCTTAAAGATGTTAAGAGCACAACATTTTTATCAGCTACACTACGTATAGAAAACTCATTTAACAGGATAAAAAAGCATCTTGGCCAGGAAAAAGCAAATGATTTTTTAATACCACCTGTGTTTGATTTGAAGAAACAGACAAAGATTTTTGCACTTACAGATATGGGACGTTATGATGATGCAAATTACATAAAGAGAATTTCAAATTTTATTTATGAAACGAGTAAGAAGCTTAGTGGACATGTACTTGTCTTATTTAATAATAATATAAGGCGAAATGGTGTATATGAAGAGTTAGAAATGCTTACAAGGGGAAGCAAGATAGAAGTTCATACAAACAAAAAATCAATTAATATATTAAATGATAAGAACAGACAGGCAATAATACTTGGAACAAAGGGATTTTTTGAAGGAATAGATGTACCTGGAGACGGTCTGTCATGTGTAATGCTTGATAAACTTCCTAACCATAGCCCAGAGTATCCAATTTTAAGGGCGGTTACAACATATCAGCATAAGATGTATCAGGATTTTAATTATCCTCAGCTTTGTATTAAGGTAAAGCAGATTTATGGAAGGCTTGTACGAAGTACTTTTGATTATGGCTACTTTATAATACTTGATCCAGGAGAAAATCAATATACACTAAGAAATCTTCAACGTGATTTAGGAGGACCTGTTATAGAGAGTACCACGTCACTTAAAGTATTAGAAGGAATGGAAAGTGATTATAATAATTGGAAGAAACGTAATCTTAATATAATGATAAAGAAGCTTCAGCGTGAAAAAAAAGACATAGGTGTAGAGTTTGAAGGAGAATCTAAGAAACATAAGATGTTCTGGGAACTTGAAGGTGTGGAAAATGGAATTTATAATTTTAAGAATATAAATTATGAACTTAAGGGAAAACTTTAAAGGATTGAATTAAATTTAAATAATAAATGAGGTGGAAACATGTGTACAGCATTAAGTATTAAAGCAGATAATGGAGAGAATTTTTTCGGGAGAAATATGGATCTTGCATATGAGTTTAATCAATGTCCAATGATTATTCCAAGAAATTATGAAATTGAAAATAAAGTTACTGGAGAATATCTATCTAATAAATATGCGATTATGGCAATGGGAACTATAATTGATAATCATCCAGCATTAGCAGATGGTATGAATGAAAAAGGCTTAGCATGTGCAGGCTTGAATTTTACTGGTTATGGTTATTTTGAAGAAAAACCAGTAGAGGGAAAAATTAATATAGCACCATATGACTTTATAGGATGGATTTTATCTAATCATTCTACAGTAGATGAGGTTAGAGAAGAACTTAGTAATCTAGAATTAGTTAATGTTCCTATAAATGATAAAACACCAGTATCAATACTTCACTGGATGATTACTGATAAAAGTGGTAAATCAATAGTAGTTGAAAAAACAAAGGATAAATTTGCAGTTTATAATAATCCTGTAGGAGTAATGACTAATAATCCAACCTTTGATTGGCATCTAACAAATTTAAATGAGTATGTAAAGTTAAGTCCTGATAATCCTAGTGATACTAGCTGGAGTGATAAAAAATTATCACCATTAGGTATTGGAGCTGGTACTTTAGGGATTCCAGGAGATTTTGCTTCAGTTTCAAGATTTGTAAGGATTGCATATATTAGAGCTAATATGCCATCTATAGAAAATGATATAAAAGCTATAACTCAGTTTTTCCATATGCTTGATTATGTTAAGATGGTTAAGGGTGGCGTTATTACACCTGATGGTTTAGAAGATTTAACTCTTTATTCTTCTTGTATGGATCAAGAAAAAGGTATATATTATTATAAAAATTATAACAATAGCAGAATAAATGCCGTAGATATGAACAAAGAAGATTTAAATGCTAAAGAAATCAAGAAGTTTGAGTATTTAACAAACCAAGATATTAATTATCAAAATTAATGTGTGAGTTAGAACTTAACAACTGATTTTTAAGTGTAAAGTTAGGGTAAATATAAAAGTATCTTATTTTTGATTGAAGTATAGTCAAAAATAAGATACTTTTATTTTGGGTTTATGGTATTATTTTACTTAAGGAATATAAAGATTTAATTATTTATATTTCATAAAATGCTTAATAAATTAGGGGGAAAGCTTATGAAAGTTAAAGTATTAAATATAGGTATATTTGCATTGAGTTTTGTTTGTTTATTAATAGCAGCTAAATTATTTTGCAATTTAGGTATTTATGCTGATGAATTTAACACATCACCAGATGTAGTCTTAGGAGGTAAAATAGGACTATATATGAATTGGCTTATGATTGGATGTGTTTCACTAATATGTGTATTATCTGGTATGAATTTATTTACTAGAAAGAAGTAAAAAGTTATGTTAGAGAGAGGGGGAGGTAATAATGATGCTACTTACATGGATTATACCGTTGGTTATGATATGTGTTTGGGGGTTAGGGATTTATGCACTTGTTTTATTAATAAAAGCATTAAGAATATATATAGATAAAAATTCTTGATTTTATTGTATGAAAAAAAGTGAGTTAGAATAGTATTAAATTATTGTTTATACCTGTGTTTTCTAATTAATTAAGATATATGGAGTGGAAGGATTTATTATTATGTTTAATAAAAACTCATTAAATAATAAGATTATAAATACAGTTGTTATAATTTTATGTATTGTATTAATGTATATAATAATTAGTTCAATTATTATATGGGAAAAAACAAGTGATTTATTTTATATTATATCTGGAGTTATTGTAATATTAGGAATATTGTTTAATATATATCTTTTATTAAAAGAAAAAAGGTAATATCAGGATTAATAAGTGATTTGAAATAGTTAAACTATATTTTTTTGAGGTGTAAAATGATAATATGGATAAATGGCGCTTTTGGTAGTGGGAAAAGTACAACAGCAGAATTATTACATTCAAAGATAGAGATTTCTCATATATATGATCCAGAACAAGTAGGATATTTTTTATGGGATAGCTTTCCAATAGGCATGAAAGAAAAAGGTGATTTTCAAGAACTTGAAATATGGCGTAGTATAAATTATCAAATAATAAAGCACATGCATGACAATTATAATGGAATTCTAATTATTCCCATGACTATTACAAATATAGATTACTATAATCAAATAATAGGAAATTTAATTAAAGATGGTGTTAAGGTTTATCATTTTATTCTTAATGTTGACAAAGACAATATTAAGCATCGATTAATCAGTAGAGGTGAATTTGAAAATTCATGGGCTGAGCAACAGATTGATAGATGTTTGCAAGCATTTAAAAGTACTATTAACGGTGAAAAAATCGATACGAACAATTTAAATGTTGAACAAGTAGTAAATATTATTATAACGAAAATAATTTATTAAACATATAAAAAGATAATCAGTTTTAAATATCACATTATTCAAAAAATAAATGAATTTTGTGATATTTTTATTTTAATAAATAAAAAAGTATGTTGACATAATATCTAGTAAGTTATACTATATAGTGGTATTAAGTAATACTTACTACTGAAAAATATGTATTATGAGGTTATTTATATGGAAAATATAACGGAAATGTTAAAAGGAGTCCTTGAAGGATGTATTCTTGAAATTATTAGCCATGAAGAAATATATGGTTATGAAATTACTAGAAGATTAAATGCACTTGGTTTTTCAGATGTTGTAGATGGAACAGTTTATACAATATTAGTACGACTTGAAAAAAATAAGTTGGTAGAAGTTACAAAAAAGAAATCTGATATGGGACCACCGAGAAAATTTTTTACTCTTAATGATGCAGGTCATGAAGAACTAGAAAAGTTCTGGTCAAAGTGGGAGTTTGTTTCAACAAGGATTAATAAATTAAAGAAATATAGTGTAGGAGATTAAATAATGAATTTTTGGGATAAAATCACTGGAAATGACATAACTAAAGAAATTAAGTCTTTTGAATTTAGAGTTAAAAAGCTACCCAATGATTATCAAGTGGAATGGGAAAAAATTAAATCTAATATTTGGGAAGAATCTGATTTTAGTGGGCGTAATATCATACCAATTCTTGAAGGAGTGCTTAGTTTCTTAGAGGAAAGAGCTGCTGATGGTTTGAGTGTAGACGTAGTTTTAGGTGAAGATATGAGAGAGTTCTGTTCAGAACTAGCTTTGGAATATAACGGGAAGTCTTTTCGTGATAAGTGGAGAAAGCAGCTCAACAGTAATATTTCTAAAAAGTTAGGCAAATAGGAGGATTAAATGAGCATAAAAGATATAATAAAAGGAAAAAAAGAATGGAGAGCCCACATGGCTCGTGTAAAAATGTTACCAAAAGATTATCAAATTGTTTATGAGGAAATTCAAAAATATCTTTTTAAAGCAGGGCCTGTTGAGTTAACAGAAGACATAGATTTACTTGTTGGCATTGTTGATCTTTTCGAAGAAGGAGCAGAATTGCAGAAAAATGTGTTAGAGGTGACTGGGAGTGATGTAGCTGCTTTTTGTGACGATTTAATAAAATATTCAAAGACTAATACTGATATATAACAAAAATCAGTTAACTAAATAAGTTAGTAAGACTATACAAAAGTTATAGATAAAATGAGATGGATAAATTTACATAACATAAATAAGAAAGGCTTAGTGCTGGAAACACTAAGCAATTTCTAGAATGTTTTTAGTTTTAGAGCTATTATTTAGATTAATTTAAAAGTAAATAAAATTATGAAAAAACATAACTCTACCAAGAATAGTTGTGATTTTTTCATATATTTTAAAACATTTAAGACCAATATATATAAGTTCCTCAACAGATATGTGATTTGTTTGAAATACATAACAGATTTAATCTATGTCCCAAAATGATGTAGGTTCAAGTGTATCTTTATCTACAGTAACCCCTTTTAAATCATTATACTCTCCTAGAAAATAAATCAAATATTCATTTTCTTCAACAGAGGAATTTTCATTAGAATCTAATATCTTAGCTTTTTGCCATGGACATCTAAATGTATATTTTGAATTTTTATAAAAATTATCAAGTACTATTTTTCTAACATCATCCATATTACTCAAGCTAGCACTAGGTTCAATTCCCATAAAATGATGTCCTAAAATATTATTTAAATCACTTATAATTTTCTCATTTTTACCAACATACAAAACAATCATATTTTTATTTTTATAAAAATATGGATATGAGTTCCAACTAAGATCTATACTTGTTCCTATTTCATTTTCATATGAAAATCCTCCATAAAAAATGTTTGCTGCATCTTTTTCCATTTCTTCATTACTAGCATAAGTATATACTTCTAAATTTTCATTACCAATGCTTAGTATTTTTTTCTCACCCTTTAAAAAACCTTTTTCAGTATTTTTAATTTCAGGACTATATCCAGTATTTTTTAATTCATTTAAAAACGAAGTTATTGTAAGAGAAGTACTATCACTTTGTGTGTTATCAGTAGTGATTTCTGTATTTTTTTCTTCAATCCAAACGCCATCACTTCCAATAGTGTAATTATCAATAACTGTATTTTTAGCCATAGTTCCATCAGAATTTAAGTAATACCACTTACCATTATCAATAACCCATCCTGTTTTCATATAGCCTTGACTATCAAAATAGTACCATTCTCCATCAATAAGTTTCCAGCCAATGGACCATGAATTACCTTCAGTATTCCACCATCCATAAGAATCTTTTACCCAGGCTGCATTTGCTTTTACGGTATATAGTGTAGATAGGGAAAGTACTCCTAATATAAGTGCTATTATTTTTTTGATTTTTTTCATATATTTTATCTCCATCCTGCTATATTTTATATATCATTATAATTATACAATATTATTACATTTTTGTGTTTATTATGTAAACAAATTGATTTGTATGTATAATTTATATAGGATTAAACTGAAATTTGTATAGGAGATTTAAAATGAAAATAGTAATAATACGCCATGGGCAAGTAAATATGAACTTTTACTCATGGATTTTTTGTTAGAACATTACTACATGAATTAGTGGAAAGAGGATTTAAAATTAATAAAAATAAAATTAGAATGAATAACTTGGAAGAAATTACTGCATATAAGTAAGTTTATAAATTACAATTTATGTTATAATTTATTATTAGTGTAAATATAAAACTATATATAAATTTATGTATAGTAAAATACTGAATTTTACTGAGGAAGGAATATTTAATGAAATATATAAAGAAAATACCACCTACAGATAGTGATTTTAGTAATATGTTGATATCAACGGGCTGGAAGAAAATAAAAGAACCTTCAAACCTAAACGAGGCAATCTTGCAGTCAATACCTTTTATGATTATAAATGGTATTATTTTCATGGTGATTGCATATTGTATATACCCACCAATAGAAGAGTTTATAAATAGCAAGAACAGTATTAGTATCACATTAAATATAAATATCATGACGCTGATATATATTGCTATTACTTTTTTATTCATGACAATACATGAATTAATTCATGCATGCTTCATACCTGATTTCTTGAAGTCAGATAAGACATATTGGGGAATAAATGTGCTTTTTGGTTTTGTTTGTACTACTGAAAAAATCAAGAAGAGTAGATATATAATTATTTCTATAATGCCATTTATTTTATTATCAATTATATTTCCATTAATACTAAGTACTTTTGGGCTATTGAATGAGTTTATATTATTTTTATGCTTATTAAATGCAATGGGCTCGTGTATAGATTTCTTAAATATATGGAATATATTAAGACAAGCTCCAAATGGTTCTTATATTGTAAACAATGGTGGTGAAACATATTATAAATAATTATGTAGGATATTTATGAATTAGTTTATGTTTTAAATTAACGTTATAACATTCGTATACTAATAAGATAGATAAAAGAGGGGGAAGTAAGATGAATTGTGATATCAAGAAAAGAACCATAATGATCTTTCCACAATTTGAAAATATTAATATTATTAATGAAATAAGAGAAAAATATGACCCACTTGCAAAACATGTTAGACCTCATATTTCTTTAGTATTTACATTTGAAAGTAGTCTTACAACAAGTGAAGTTAACGAACATTTAAAAAAAATTCTTGATGGAATAAGGCCATTTAGGCTAACATTACAGGAAATAGTTAAAGTTGATAATCCTTTAGGAATGTATCTATTTTTAGATATAAAGCAAGGTAATAAAGAAATAAAGAAAATGAATTTGAAGTTATACACAGGAATTTTACAAATATATAAGCCTACTTGGTTAAATCAAGAAACATTTATGCCTCATATGACAATAGGCAATTTTACTTCTAGAGAAGATTTAAATATAGCATTTAAAGATACGGAACTTATAAAAGAAAGTTTCAGCACAATAGTAGATAAAATTTCTGTTGAAATTATTGATGAAAACGAAGATTCTATTATTGAGATGGAAATAGACTTAAGTGATGAATAAATTACAGCGATAGGTTGAAAAGACTATATGAATACGTAATATGCAGATTTTGCGTAGCAAATTATAAAATGTTCTGTAAAAATTGAATAATGGTATTTTACAAAATATGTTATGATTGATTCATAATAGTAAATTATTACGAAGTGCATAACGATTTTTTTAAAAGGAGAAAGTAAGAATGAGTATTTATATTGAAACTGAAAGGCTTATATTAAGAGAATTTACTTTAAATGATGTGGAAGAATTACATTCTATTTGCAGTCAATCGTATATATTAAAATGGATGCCTGATTGGAAAAGAACAGTTGCAGAAAGAAAGGAATGGATAAGTTGGGTTCAAAATAATTATTTGAACCCAACAAAAGATGTTGCAAGAATAATGATTGCAGTTACTCTTAAATCCAATAAGCAACTTATAGGCATGGTAGGTATTGGAAATAAGGAGGAAGTAAATAATGAAATAGAAATAGCATACTTTATTTCAGAAGAATATAGTAATAAGGGATACATAAGTGAGGCTTCAAAGGCAATGACAGAGTGGGCGTTTACTAATTTAAAACTTGATTATCTAATAGCTATTGTTGAAACTGATAATATACCATCCCAAAGGGTAGTTGAAAAATGTGGATTTAGTAAAATGAATACCAAAATGATTTTAAATAGTGGAGACACCGAAGAAAAGCCATTTTATTATTATAGGATATATAACAAAATACATTGATATTAGCACTAATACACAACATTCATATATTATGAATCAATAAAATTAAATAGCAATTGCAAAATCGTATTATTCAATATAGTGAATTTACGATTTTTTAGTGCACAATACTTTAAAGGTGCGCTATAGTAAGAATAATATCAAGTTTATAATGTTAGAAGTTTGTTGGCCTACTGTATAAACAGGAATTTATCCAGTAGAACTATGTTATTAACAAAATTTGAATTTGTAAGGAGTAGAAATGAAATACAATAGGACTATTATATTAAAAAATAAAAAACAATGCCTGATTAGAAACTGCCAAGCAGCGGATGCAAAGGCAGTATATGATAATTTTAATTTAACACATGGACAAACAGAGTTTTTGCTTTCTTATCCTGATGAAAATAGTTTTGATGTAGAACAAGAAAGGCAATTTCTAATTGAAAAGGAAAACAGTGATAATGAAATTGAAATCTGTGCTTTTACAGATGATAAAATTGTTGGAACTGCTGGAATTGAAGCTATTGGACATAAAGATAAAGTTAAGCATCGTGCAGAACTGGGTATCAGCATAGAGAAAGTTTACTGGGGATTGGGCATAGGTCGTGCATTAATAGAAGCTTGTATTGAGTGCGCCAAAAAAGCAGGTTATGTCCAATTGGAGTTGAATGTTGTAGCTTACAATATAGCAGCAATTTTATTATATAAAAGCGTAGGATTTGTAGAATATGGGCGGAACCCAAAAGGGTTTTGTTCTCGTACTGTTGGTTGGCAGGAAGTAGTTCTTATGCGGTTAGAACTTGATTGATAAATTCCAATTTAATTGTTGAGTTAATTCAGAATATTAATCTATTGAGTATTATAGGTGGACAATCCCACCTATATTTTATTATTGGCTATATTTCAACACTATATTAAACATAGCATTTAATTAAAATGACTGATGACTACATTACTCATAATAAACAGATAAATTATAATTTATGGAGGAGTAAGATTGTGATTATTGAAACAAATAGATTGATTTTAAGGGAGTATACATTAGATGATTTTGATAATTTATATGAGATAGTATCAGACCCTGAAACCATGAGGCATTATCCAAAGCCGTTTGATGAAGAACGTACAAGAGATTGGATTGAATGGAATCTTCAAAATTATAAAAATTATGGTTTTGGTTTGTGGGTTGTTACTTTAAAGGAAACAGGTGAATTTATAGGTGATTGCGGCATATCAATTCAGAATATTGATTGGGAACTATTACCTGAGATTGGTTATCACATACACAAGAAATATTGGAGAAGAGGTTTTGGGAGTGAAGCAGCTAGAGCCGTAAGGGATTGGGCATTTGAGAATACAGATTACAATTGTATTTATTCTTGTATGAAGTATACAAATGTTGGTTCATATTCTACTGCTATTGCAAATGGTATGAGGAAAGTAAAAGAATATAAAGATGAAAAGAATAAGATTTCATATGCATATGCAATAACGCGGGATGAATGGAAGTTACTATAATGAATAGTCAGTATTAAGTGTAGACAAATTCCATGCTTTTGAATAAGTAAAACATATACTGACAAATATGATCTATCAAATCCATTCTCAGATTTAAAAATGGTAAATAATAACGGTCTTATAATGTTTTATTGTTCACAGTTTATGAAAGAAAAGATATTTTCTAATAATAATAGGGTAATGTTCCCATTATTGTCACATGCATAATCAATATTTAAAGATGTAATTTACTTACTACATCTTCTGCAGATATTGCGAACTGGCTAAGAGAAAATGTTCTTTGAAAATTGAATAATATGATTTTTACAAAATATGTTATAATTAATAATAGTAAATAAGTACCAATTAGAGAATGTTTATAAAACACTTAGTATTTATTTTTTTCAAATAAAAGTGTTTCGATGTTGTATAGAATATAGAAGAAGTATTAAAAAAAGTTCGAAAATTATGATATATAATTGTGGAGACTTCTTTTAGAAAAGGTAGAAGGGATGACTTTTTTATAACCGATTTCAGTAGAAATAATAAAACTAATAATTCAATAAACACGCTTAATTTAGATGCATAGCGTATATATGATGTCTATAGAATAATGACATACAAATAAAAATTAATAAATAGAAATAAAGGAGATTATAAGAATGAATCCATATGTAGAATGCCCAACAATAAAAACAAAGAGCTTTACAATTAGACTTATTAGAGAGTCTGATAGAAAATCACTTTTTAGATGCTATAATGACAAAAGAGCAGTTGAATGTATGAATGATGATAATTGTGACTTTAGTTTTTATGTTGATTCTGAGGAGAAGATGCAAGAGATAATTGGCTATTGGATTAATTTTTACCAAAAGAAATATTTTGTTAGGTTTTCTATAGTTGATAATGCAACAGAAGAGGCTGTAGGTACAATAGAGGGCTTTAGTGGTGAAACAGGGGTTCTACGTGTAGATATTTGTAGTGAATATGAGAAAGCATGCTATCTATCTGAACTATTCAATTTTGCAAGAGATAATTTCTATGAATTCTTTGGTAATGAATATATAGTAACAAAGGCTATTTCTAAGGCATTAGAGCGTCGTGAGGCTTTGGTAAACAATAGATGGGAGAGCATTGATACATACAGAGATTATCGTGATTATTATAGGATTAAACTGATTTAGATAATAAAGAAATATATTGTTATGAAAATTTCATAATCGAAGTAAAGAATATGCACTATGTATACCTGCATACTAGGGAGGATATCAATGAATAATAATTAATTCTATTGATTATATTTAATGGTGTGTATTACATACCGAATAAGTTAAAAGATATCAATATCTTCATAAGAAGTAAATTCAATAAAAGAAGCATGGGTTTTATAAAACAGGGAATGTTAATATGTTATCAGACAGTATATCAGAAATAGAGATGAAACAAGTATTTAGTGAATTCTAATCTATCGTTGAGGTGATTCTTAATTTTTATATTTAGCAATTAGAATTTGAAGAACGATATACAGAAATGATGTAAAAAATTATTTATATAATTCACAGACAAATGGTAAATTGAAAAAGAAAGTTTTATTAATAAAGGAGAATATAGAAATGAAAATTGAGATAAATGATTTAATTATCCGTAATTTTGAGTTGAGTGATGAAGAGGATTTGTGTGAATATATGTTACAGAGAGTTAATGCTAAATTTGAGGCATATCCAGATTTCACTTGCCAGAAAGCAAAGAAAGAGATTGAAGTTAGGGTAAAAAGTGATGAATTCTACGCAATTGAGTTGAAAAAAGAGCATAAGGTTATTGGAAATATTTATTTAGGAAATAGAAGTTTTAATACAAGAGAGCTTGGATATGTATTAAATGAGAAATATCAGCATAAGGGATATGGAAGCGATGCCAGCAAAGCAGCTATAGAATATATGTTTAATCAAGGCGTTCATCGAATTTATGCAGAATGTGCTCCTCAAAACATACCTTCATGGAAGTTAATGGAGAAGATTGGAATGATACGTGAAGCACATTTTAGGAAAAATGTTTCTTTCCATCAAGATGAGAAAGGATCTCCTATATATTGGGATACATATGTATATGCAATATTAAATCCATATAAGTAGGCTCATTCTGACTGACAAAATTCTTATATTATGAATAAATAAAATTAAATAGCAAATTGTAAAAATCATATTATTCAAGAGATTGAATTTGTTATTTTTTTATTCACAATACTTTTATTAAATTGCGAAGTAAAATTATTTATATAATGTAGAGGTTAATAATGAATAGTAAAATAGAATTTGATTCAGAATTTTGTAATGTAAAATACATTGAGAAGGATAATATAGTATTTCTAACATGGAAGAAATTCTGCTGTTTAGATGATTATAGAAAGCCAACAATGTTTGCGTTAGAGTTAATGAAACAATATTCTAATAGTAATTTTGTGTTTGATGCAAGAAATGGATTTGAAGATAATAAAGCAGATGTTGAATGGGGATTTTCTTTTTTACTTCCAGAAATGGCAAAAACGGATTGTAAATATGTTGTGTTTATAATGAATGAAGTTGAAGAGATAGAAGAAATGGATATGTGGACGAAGGAATTTAAGAAGTATTTTGTTGTGAAAAAAGTAGAAAATTATTCAGAAGCAGTTGAATTTATATTAAAGTAATGAGTATAGTCTCAATCTATAGTTAATTTATCATCTTCTTATATTGAGTATTATAGGTGGACAATCCCGCCTATAATTTTTAAGGCTGTATTTCAACATTATATTAAAACACAGCCTTTTAATAAGAATAATTTCACTACAACCATATAAAAATAGAACAAGGTATGAGAAAGTTTTATCTATGAAAAGTACTGGAGTTTATTAGAAGATAAATCATACTATAAATTACAAGTTGTAAAGTAGATTGATAAATAGGAATTTGAAGGGGTGATTGATGATGGAAATTTGGGATGGATATTTTAGAGATGGAACACGTGCTAATATTGACTTAGTTCGTGGTGATATATTACCAGATGGTTTGTATCATATGGTATGCGAAGTTCTTGTTCAACATAAGGATGGCGATTATTTGCTCATGAGACGTGATATCTCTAAATCTAATTATGGTGGATATTATGAAGCTACAGCAGGAGGTTCTGCACTTAAAGGTGAGGACAAGATGGCATGTGTTAAGAGAGAATTACTTGAAGAAACTGGAGTTGTTTCGGAAAACTTTAAAGAACTTGGCAGATTCATTTACGATGATTATAAGTGTATTTTCTATACTTTCTTGTGCACTACGGATTGTGATAAAACATCTATAGCACTTCAGAATGGAGAAACTATGTCATATAAATGGGTAAATGAAACAGATTTTATTTCGTTTGTAAACTCAAAAGAAATAATAGAAATACAGAAGAACCGTTACTTAAACTATTTCAATCAAAAAGGATATTTACACAGATAAATTCCAATTTGTCGATTAATATTGCCTCCCTTTTATGTTTTATTTTTATTACAATCTAAATGCTCATAATTTTAAACAGATACAAATATCAAAGAAAAATATTATCATATTTATCTTGACAATGGTAAGTTTAAGGCGGTTTTAAGACTGTCTTGTAAAAATGAAAGATTAAATAATAGTTTTAGAGTTAATTTAGAAAATTAGTATTAGCTTTTTTAGTTATATGTTATAAATATGAATGTTATAAATATCACATTATTCAAATAATAAAGAATAGTGTGATATTTTTTGTGCTCAACTCTTATATACTACGTAATTTGAATATATGACTTAGTAATAGATATAAATGTTTTTTTGAAAATTGCATGATGGTTATTTCCGATTTATGCTATAATTAATATATAATGGTGGAATTTTGTTGACTAATATTTTTAATAAATTAATTACCATCAATTAGAGATAAAGTTGTGGAGATATGCAAACCGTTATTATATGGTAAAAAGTCGCGGTCATCTAAGCCGCAGATTAAAAATGGGAGGATAATATTTATGAGATTAGAAGATATAAAACTTTGGGAAAAAAATGTACCTGATGCCGACTTAATTTCTACTATTGGGGACTTGAATAACGAAGGGTTACCTACCCTGACTCCTTATCTATTAAAGGGGGAGAAACCACGCCCTGCAATTATTGTTTGCCCGGGCGGATCATTTCAATTTAGAGCGTCTATTGAAGGAGAACCGATTGCAAAATGGCTAAATCAAATAGGAATAAATGCTTTTGTTTTAAATTATAGGGTTGCTCCTTTTACGCCATTTACGTCAACAAAAGATGCAGTACGAGCAGTTAGATATATTCGGTATCATGCCCTAAAATTTAATATTGATCCGGAACGAATCGGTATGATAGGATTTTCAGCTGGTGGTTATCTCACTGCTTTTGTAGGAACTCGTTTTGATAATGGAATTATAGAACCGGATAGTCGAAATGCGCAAATTATGTCCATGCTTTTGGGAGAACCAGATTTTAACGATCCGATTGATCAAACGAGTTGTAAACTTAATGCAATCATTTTATGTTATGCTGAGACATCCCCATTTTCTATGGAAAAATTGCCGCCAGATTCGTTATTGACAAAAGATATTACAATGGATGAATTTATAGACTTTACTTCAAATCATAAACATGTTACAGCGAAAACACCACCCACATTTTTATGGATTACAGCGACTGATCACTGGAATTTTCAGAGCCAAAACTTACTTTTTGCTCAAGCTCTAAATCAGCTAAATCTACCATTTGATTTACATGTATTCTCTAAAGGTCCTCATGGTTTAGGATTGGGTGAGGATGAACCTACGGTATCAATCTGGCCAAAACTTTGTGAAAATTGGCTTCGAGGATTATGAAATTTTGCTCATTAACTTCATTCTTGCAATCTCAGTATGGGAAAATTTATATGACTATATTAGTAACATTAAGTTTAGTATCAAATCCTATATCAGCAAATGCAGAATGGAAGAAAGATGATAAGGGTTGGTGGAATTCAGAAGGAAATTCATGGTCAATAGGATGGCAATATATTGAAAATAACTGGTATTATTTTGATAGTAATGGATATATGAGAACAGGATGGATTAAAGATGGAGACAATTGGTATTATTTATTAGAAAATGGTGCTATGGCTAAAGATAGTACTATAGATGGATATGTGTTAGATTCAAATGGAGCATGGGACAGGATGTTATCAAATAATAGTATATCAAATTCAGATAACTTTAAAGAATATGAAAAAATAGCTTCTGATTATATTAAAATCAAGGGATATAATATAATAAATAGCAAGGGACAAGTGGATAGTTATATATTAAATAAAGACATGCTTTATGGAAGTATAGAATCGGATTTATATTCAGATATATGGGGAGAACAGAATGTAGAGCCAGATGTATACTTTGGAAAAGAAATCAGTGTATATGGATTTAAAGTGAAAAATCATCCTTTAGAGAAAATATATAATGTAGATACTACCAATATTTTCATTATGATATGTGATGGAAAAGTGATAGGAGGATATTCTGTACCAAATGGAGATTTTGTTGGGGGAGTTTATTCATTAGATGGAAAAACATTAGAAGAAGTAACAGGATTAACTTATCTAATGTGGTGTGATATATGGAAAGAAAAATATGGTAGTGATACTATAAAAGCTAATACTACTAGTTATAAAGCTATTGAAGATTTACCACTAGAATATAGCTTTAATTTGGCAAAAGAAAATGGAGATGTAGTGTGTTCTTTAATGGAACAATATAATGTACAAAAACTTGATAACTTTTTTGAAAATTATAATAATAAAACAGCAAAAGTAGGAGACATGATAAGAATAACAACATATGGAGATGAAGGTGATCCATATATAACAGATTTGATAGTCGGAACTGACTGTATTGAGCTTACAATTGATAACTCTAGAGATAAATTTGGAGGTTCCAACAAAAACATACTAAAGAAATATAAAATAGTAAGTTTATATAAAAAATATGAACATAATAGTATAAATTATTATGCTGAAAATGATAAGGGAGAATCAATGTTTTTATACTATTGTAATATAGATGGAGGAATAAAATGAATAAAAAAAGTATAAAATTCTATAATTTAATTTTCCCTATATGGTTTTTAATATTAATACCTATAACTTGGATTTTTATTTTACCTGCAAATTTTTTTATAGATTTAATTGTTGTGGCGTTGACAATGAAGTTCATGAAAATTAATGACATTAAAAAGAAAGTGAAACATGTTATTACAAAAATATGGATAGTAGGATTTGTTTCGGATTTTATAGGTGCAGGAGCTATGTATTTGGCGAGCATAATTAGTTTTAATAACAACTCTAATTTACATGAATGGTGGCAAAACAATATTGAATATGCTGTGAATTATAATCCTTTCGAGAGTATTTATTCTATGGTATGGGTCACTGCTTGTGTGATGATTGCAGCAATATGCATTTATATAATTAATTATAAACTATGTTTGAAAAAGTTGGATATCAATAGTGCTCAGAAGAAAAAGATTGCGCTTTCATTAGCTGTATTTACAGCACCTTATTTATTCTATATTCCTACAGCTTTATTTTTTAAATAAGAATAATTTATCTGGAGAGTGATAACAAACATAGAATTTGAGAATAATATTGCAAAAAATAAAATACTTGAGCTTACTGGAATAACCATTCTATTTCCATTTGTTTTAAATTATATACATTTAGGTTATAATAATGATTAAAGAATAAGGGAGGTAGCTATGGCAATATATTTAAATTCTGATAAACCGTTTAATAATTATAAGAAATTATTGAATACAAAATATTTTGTAGATAAAAGTTTAATAATAGAAAAAATAAATGAAGTTATAGATACGGCTGACGGCTATATATGTATAACGAGACCAAGAAGATTTGGAAAGTCATCAGTAGCGGATATGTTAGGTGCATATTATTCAAAGGCTGTAGATTCAAAGGGTATATTTGATAATCTAAAGATTAGTAGTTGTGATAGTTACAAGGAAAATTTAAATAAGTATAATGTTATATATATAAGTTTTAACAGGTTGTCAGATAGAGGAAATACCTATGATGATTATATTGAAAGAATTAAAACTAATATAAGAAGAGATATTGTAGAAAAATATCCTCATATAGATGTAGATAAGTATTTTTCTATAAGCGATATGCTAGAATCTTTAAATGATAAGTTTATCTTCATATTGGATGAATGGGATTATATATTTTCAAATAATTTATATGAAGAAAATCAAAATGACTATTTAGAGTTTTTAAGAGATATATTAAAAGATCAATCCTATGTTTCATTGGCTTATATGACAGGAGTTCTTCCAATAAAGAAATATTCAAGTGGTTCTGCATTAAATATGTTTGATGAGTTTACTTTTTTGAAGGATAGAAAATATGGTGAATATTTTGGATTTACAGAAAAAGAAGTTATAAAGTTGTGTGAAAAAAATGGAGAGTTAGATTTTGAAGAGCTTGAAAGATGGTATAATGGCTATTTAACGGTTAAGGGAATACAAATTTATAATCCAAGATCAGTTGTAAAAGCACTCCAAAATAGTTACTGTGAAAGCTATTGGACTAATACAGGAGCTATGGATGAGGTAGCAGAATATCTTAAGTACAATACTTTGGAAATTCGGGAAGATGTTATAGAAATGGTTTCAGGTAATGAAATTGATATACATATAGATGAAGAATTTAGAGCAGGACAAAAAGCGCCTAAAACTAAGGAAGAAATATACTCAGCTATGATAATACTTGGATTTTTAGCTTATCATGATGGTTACCTAAAAATTCCAAATCAAGAGCTAATGAAGGAATTTGAAAAAGCTCTAAAGGATGAAGAGTTTGGAGAAGTATCGGAAATAATTAATAACTCACGAAAATTGTTAAAGTATACCGTAAATAGAGATGAAGAAGCAGTAGTTAAGCTAGTCCACGATATTCATAATTCAGAAATACCGATACTTCAATATAATGATGAAAACTCATTAGCTTGTGTAATTACCTTAGCGTATTTAAGTGCAAGAGATATTTATCGAATTGAAAGAGAAGAAAAGACAGGTAAAGGATATGCTGATTTTAGCTTCCATCCAAGACGGAAGAGTGATACAGCACTTATTATAGAATTAAAGAAAAATGAAACTGCTCAAAAGGCCATACAGCAAATAAAGGACAAAGAGTATGTTCAAAAATTTAAAAAAGAGTATAATAATATTTTAGCTGTAGCTATTTGTTATGATTTTAATAATAAAGAACATACCTGTAAGATAGAAAAAATAAATTGAAGTATAGCTTTTAAGCAGAATTACGGAAAATTTATATTACACCAGGAGAAAGAAAATGGATGATTTTAATATAGGGCGTGATAATAGAAGAGCTTCATATATCCATGGTGATGGTAATATAGGTATTCAGAATTCATAGAGGTAAGCATAAAGAAGGTATATATCACATTAATCATATAAATAATTTACATAGTTAACTAAATAAAGATATATAATAAATTAATAAACAATCGTAACTTCTAGAAATCACGTAGTAAACTATTAAAATGTTCTTAAGATAATTTAATAATAACAGTTTGGAATCTGCGTTATAATTACAGAAAATGTAAAACTGGGTTTGCTTATACAACATTATGATGGAGGAATGAAACTGATGCATAATATAATAAATTCAAATAATATGGCAGTTGCAAGGGATGAAAATAGAAGTCAGACAAAGGGAACAAAAATAGCTCTTATTGCAATTGCAAGTATTATAGCTCTTTCACTTTCAGCCATTATTTTTATATGGTTATGTATAACTGGTGGTTTTCCTACTAAAACATCTAATATAAATGACTATGGAACTTTTAAAAATTTTAAGGGATATAGCAATCTTTATATTTTTCCAAAGGAAATGCCAGATTCAGCAAAAATAGAATCATACTATTATTATCACAGGGACACCATTTTCGATGCTACCTGCCAGATTTATTTAGAATATTCTCTTCAAAAAGAGGACTTTGATGCTGAAGTATCAAGACTTTCTAAAATTTCTGAAAGATATGAAAATAAAAACTTTATAGATTGTGAGAATAAAATTGAATATGACACAAAGAATTTTATTTATCCAGCTTATGTAACAATATTTAATAACAATAACTGCTATGAGTATGCATTACTTAATGAAGAGGAATCTAAAATTATCTGTGTATTTACTCAATTCATTAAGTCGGATGATGTAAAGTTTAATGAGAAATATTTACCAATAGATTTTGAAAATAGAAAAAGTAAAGAAAGTTTTAATATTTATTATACTTATTCTAAAAATGGTGATGGGTATTTTGAACGACATAAAAGATAAATATGTAAATAGCTTAGTGCGTCATTCTTAGATTGGAGCACATGACAACATTATAGAATGTTCATTATTATAATGATACACTACAACTAGTTTGTTGTGAGGTAAAATTAATGGGGGAATTATGTGATTTGCCTAATATAGGTAAGAAATTAGAAACACAGCTCAATAAAATTGGAATAGAAAATCTTAAGCAATTAAAAAGAGTGGTAAGTAAACAGGGATTTGAAAGAGGGTCTAAAAGTGGTAGCATATAAAAATAGAGAAGAATTAATTTTAGAAATTTCAAAACGAGCAAAATTATTTATTAATGAATTTGATGATATCTCTGAAAAAGATAAAGATAAATTCATTGATGAAGTAGATAGAACACCAGCTCAAATGATTGCTTATCAATTAGGTTGGATGAATCTAATTATTGATTGGGAGAATAAAGAAAAAGAAGGACAAAACGTTATAACACCAGCTCCAAATTATAAATGGAATAACCTGGGTGGATTATATGAAGATTTTTATAATCAATATGAGGTGTATAGTTTAGAAGAGCTATGTATTAGTTTTGTAAAAACTGAAGAAAAGATTATTGAATTAATAAATACATATACAGATACTGAACTATTTGAACAAGGAGGACGAAATTGGTCATCATCGATGCCCTCTAATTGGGCAATATGGAAGTGGATTCATATAAATACAGTTGCACCATTTAAGTCATTTAGAACAAAAATACGAAAGTGGAAAAAAATTCAGCAAGCATAAGAGTGATAAATTCAAATTTGTTGGTTAACATTAAACTATGTTTTTGAAAAAAAGGTGAGCATTTATTTAAATACTCACCTTTAAAGTTTATCTTAATTTTTCTATTTCTTCTACACTTAATCCAGTCTTTAATGAAATTGTTTCATTATCTAATACATCTAAAAGATTTTTAGCGATATTAATCCGCTCTAGTAATTTTCCTTCTTCTCGTCCCTTTTTTTCTGCATTAGATAACGCAGAAATTTTATCATAGAAAGATTTCTTTCTTAGATTATAAAGTTCAAGTTCTTTTTTATCTCTACTTAATCTATAAAGTTCATCTTTTGCTTCTTTAATTTCTTCATTGATAAATTCGAGCCTTCTAACCACATTACTTTCAGGATCTTTTAAAAATTCAACCCATGCAGTTAACATATCAATGGTATCTATGTTTTCATCATCATCTAGATCTTGAAGCTTTGGAATCTCTATAAAATGAATCTCCTGAATATCTGTAAGTTCTTCATTTGTTTCAAGTTCTTTTAATCTATATCCATTATGGAACCTATCATTATCTAAATATTTAAAGTCTAGTATATTTATACAAACAGTTCTTGAAAGTGTTTCATATTTATCGCCTTCACTAAGCTGTTCCTCATAAAGCTTACTCCAGTAATATAGGCTACGCTTAATCCTGTCTCTTATACACATCTCCGAGCCCACGAGACTAAGGCGAATCTCGTATGCCGTCTTCTGCTTGAAAAAA
>OKVX01000352.1_pt1 | contig 24233 bp, 20 predicted proteins | sample 1606941 | NCBI WGS metagenome assembly OKVX01 (sample SAMN03281016, study PRJEB24777) | human gut metagenome | isolation source: fecal sample PR161 from 1 month old female Malay infant, caesarean... | reverse complement strand
AATCAGACCTTTCCTCCATAAAAACGGCCTGTTCTGTAAAAAATAAATCACCCCCGACTACAGCCGAAGTTACGTTCCCCATCTCCAAAAAATTTTGTATCGAGTTTGGCTAGGTAATCGAGATGATTCAATAAATTGTTGTATTCCGCTTCAAAATTAAAATCATTGATATCCAATATATAGCGACAATTTTCAGGGTAGTGAATTAATCCCGGATAATCATCCAACTCCAATCCTTGTGCGCTATACCATGCTCTTACCATCATTCGTAGATTACTTTCAGTTTCATAATCTCCCAAGTGATAATAAGCATCTTTATTAAAAAAAGACAAATATGAAAATGGCATTTTCCTCCTTCAGAAGGTAAGCACACACGTTTTAGTTCCACACACTTTTTGAAATTCCCGGTTTTTCAGCCATCAGCCGGTACTCTTCCGGTGTCAGGTTATTCAGGAACGCCTGACGCAGACGCTGGTACTGCTCCGGCGGAATATCAATGATATTACTCTGCTGGGACATCAGACGCTGGTTGATCAGGATATCCGTGGTGGTCCGGGCATAAATAGCAAACAACTGCTGAAGCTGAGCCTGTTTCATGGCAATCAGCGCATCAAAATTCTCAGCGGAAATCCCTTTTTCTTTCAGCACAGCCAGTTCACCGGCCAGTTCAGAGACAATCACCGGCATTTTTTCATTCGGCGCACGCAGGCTGAGCATACAGCTGGCACGCTGATACTGCATCCGGCAATCCATATTCATGGCCATGAATTTTTCATTTTTCTTGCCGATGCCCTGCTGTAATACACCAAAAAGTGCCTCACGGGCGAGGTCATTTAACCAGTAGCGGTTCAGTGCATCTGAATCTTTGACGGAAGACCAGTTCAGATCCCAGACCAGCGCCAGCATATCGTCTTTCTGATTTTCATTCACGGCATGGACTGAGCGTGGTTTCATCGGCGGTAGTGTAGCGACACTGACCGGTGTCTGACGCTTACCTTCCAGAGAGCCGAATTTATCAACCGGCCCGGCAACATACAGTGTCGCCATATCCGGTGTGTACCAGCGCTGATAGAAACTGTTCAGTGCCTCAACATCAATTTTGCCCGCAGGCGGCGGCACCGGGTCAAACCCCTGGAGAGTAGTGCCTTTTAACCTGGCACGCCAGATAGGATCATTGATATTCGGCGGATAAGTGGCGACCGGAGAATCCGGCGCGGCCAGGGCGGCAGCAACAGTTTCCTGATTAAAAATTCCATGACCTGAGACATCCGCCATCCAGCTCAGTGCCGCTTTCAGCACTTCAGGATTATTATTCGGCAGGCTCAGGTTATAGAGTGTGAAATCATAGGAAACAATCGCCGGCGGCAGCGGCATATCCGGGCTTATACCGTTACGCAGCAGGTTCGATAGCTGCTGTGTGTTCAGGCTCTGGCTGTTAAACATCACCACTTTCGGGATGAGATAAGCGAACCCTTTTTCAGCCGGTTTTTCCATCATGGAGCCGGTCTGAACAGAAAGGCGCATCTGTATGCGGTCATTCGGGCGCTGCGGCGTCTGAAGCAGCTGCCAGCTGAATCCGTTTGCCAGTTTACCCTGCTGCCATGCCGGGTCCGGCTGTAATGCTTCTGCGTGTAACTGAGATGTGACGGCAATCAGGACGCCACCGAGTAAAACACGTAAATAAGAGCGTTGCATGCTAACCTCTTTTAATATGAATCCCTGGTATGCCTTCTTCTGAGGTTTACCACTGATGCCGGAAATACTGTTATGTCAGACGATACGTACAGGCAAAAACTGACCGGCTTCCGGGACGCCCTTTTGATTCGTCTGGGTTTAGACAGCAAACCGTCCGGGAAGTTTTATGATGACTCCGTTTTATGTTTGTTCAGCTGGTTCCGGTACCCCTTCGCCAGCAAACCAAGTTCATCATCCTCATGATATGCTGAACAACTGAGCTGCTCTGCAGGCTCATCACTGTTCAGCTCACGGGCCATATTACGCAGCGGCCGCACGATCAGGCGGTTAATACACCAGCTTATCGCGATCACCAGCACCAGCGCCAGTAACAGATAACTGGTCACCATCAGTGCCACGACATTCATCGCGAAGCGGTATATGCGGTTATCATCCACCTGAAGAATAAGATAACCCTGCGGGGGTTTGCCGGTATGTGCCACGCCGTAGGCGTAAAGCGGAACCTTAATCTCAACCGGGATCCCGAAAATCATTTTTGCTGTGCCGGGAATAGGACGGTGTGTGGCAAAATCCAGGCTTATCACCTGAACATTTTCCGGCGTCATCACAATCGCGCGTCCTAAAATCCCGCTGGCCCGCAATGTTATCAGCGTCGATTTTATTGCGTTTAAGTCCGACCCTAACAAGGCATCTGCCAGCGGTTTCCTGACCTGTACTGACGAATTATAAAGCTGATTGATGTAATCATCTTTCCGCTGTTGTATCAGATGTGATAACAGAAGCGTCATAAAAAGTGCGATCGTCACCAAAGTCACCGCAGCGACAACTGACATCTGTTTGATAGTCAGTGACTTTCTGACTTTTACACGCATATTCCACGCCTTTCGTTACAATTCAGTTATCACATCTTTCGCCATACGCAGTGATTATACGTCATCATTGTGCTTTGTGCTGATCTAATCTCACCCGCCAGACAGCAAAAAGCGATAACGGAGCCCTCCATTATCGCTGTTTGTCTTCAGTTAAAACATGTTTTTCTGTAATTTACTGTAAAACAGAATGTTATGCGGAAATTTTTGCCTCTTCTTCCCTGTCCACCGCGAAACAGGCAATCAGCTGTCCGCCGTAGGATTTAAGCTCCGGACGGAACTGAGTACAGGTGCCAAATGCATGACGGCAGCGGGCGGCAAAGGCGCATCCCGGCGGCGGATTCAGCCTCGGTGTCGCGGAGAGCAGAGCCTGTGTGTAAGGATGGCGCGGATTCTCAAAAATCTGCGCTTTGGTACCTTTTTCCACACAACGTCCCAGATACATCACCATCACATCATCCGCGATATGTTCCACCACAGATAAGTCATGAGAAATAAACACATACGACAGACCCAGCTCATCCTGAAGATCCATCATCAGGTTCAGCACCTGAGCGCGGACGGATACATCCAGCGCGGATACCGGTTCATCGGCAATCACCACATCCGGATCCAGCATCAGCCCCCGGGCAATGGCAATACGCTGGCGCTGACCGCCGGAAAACATATGCGGATAACGGCTGTAATGCTCAGTTTTCAGGCCGACTTTCGCCATCATCGCCAGCACTTTCTCTTTACGCTCTGCCGCGCTGAGGGAGGTATTGATCACCAGCGGCTCTTCCAGAATCTGCCCGACTTTTTTACGCGGATTAAGCGAGCCGTACGGGTTCTGGAACACAATCTGGATTTTCTGCCGCCGCAGTTTCTCCGCATGTTTATCTGCCACCAGCAGATCCTGCCCCTGGTAGAACAGCTCCCCGCCGGTCGGTTTTTCAATCATGGTCAGCAGACGGCCGAGTGTCGATTTCCCGCAGCCGGACTCCCCGACCACCGCCAGGGTTTTCCCGCGATTCAGATCAAACGATACGCCGTCGAGGGCTTTCACCATCCGCTCCGGCGAGAAAAAGCCTTTCTTCACCGGATAATATTTTTTCAGATCACTGACATGTAACAGCGGCTGTGTGGTTTCACTCATGGCCCGGTCTCCCTTCATCCATCCAGCGGGGTATGACATTTCACCTGACGCGCCCCGACAGTACGCAGTTCCGGTTCCGTGCTGCGGCATAAATCCGTGGCGTACGGGCAGCGCGGGTTCAGCAGACAGCCCTCAGGCCGGTCATATTTACCGGGCACAACCCCCGGCAGTGATGCCAGACGGCTCTTGTTACCGGCGAATTCCGGCAGTGCCCGTAACAGTGCCTGAGTATACGGATGGCGCGGCGCGCGGAAGATATCCGACGCCTTGCCGGACTCCGCCACCTGCCCCGCATACATCACAATAATGTGGTGAGCGGCTTCCGCCACCAGCGCGAGGTCATGGGTGATCAGCACCAGTGCCATGTTTTCCTGCTGCTGTAACTCCAGCAGCAGTTCAATGATCTGTGCCTGAATAGTCACATCCAGTGCTGTTGTCGGCTCATCGGCAATCAGCAGCTTCGGACGGCAGGCAATCGCCATCGCAATCATCACCCGCTGGCTCATCCCGCCGGATAACTGGTGCGGATAGACATCCAGCCGCGATTTCGGATCCGGGATACCGACCAGCGTCAGCAGGTCGATAGTCCGCTGTAACCGGGTTTTCCGGTTGCCGCCCTGGTGAACTTTCAGGGCTTCCATAATCTGATATCCCACGGTATAGCAGGGATTCAGGCTGGTCATCGGATCCTGGAAAATCATTGCCACATCCGCGCCCACCAGCTCGCGCCGCTCTTTTTCTGAGATGGTCAGCAGATGGCGGCCGTCAAACTCAAGGTTATCCGCCATCACCCGGCCCGGGAAATCAATCAGCCCCATAATCGCCAGTGAACTGACGGATTTACCGGAGCCGGATTCCCCGACAATCCCGAGCACTTCACCTTCCTCAACCTGATAGCTGATCCGGTCAACGGCGCGGAATGGCATCTCTTTTTCACCGAAGTGAACAGATAATTTATCAACTGTTAATAACGCCATGTCTGCACCTCTACTGCTTAAGCTTAGGATCAAGGGCATCACGCAATCCGTCGCCCATCAGGTTAAACGCCAGTACTGTCAGTAAAATCGCCAGGCCCGGGAAGGTCACCACCCACCATGCGCTCTGCGTAAACTGTAAAACATCGGACAGCATGGTTCCCCACTCCGGTGTCGGCGGCTGTGCGCCCATCCCGAGGAAACCTAATGCAGCCATGTCCAGAATAGCGTTGGAAAAACCCAGAGATGCCTGCACAATCAGCGGCGCCAGGCAGTTCGGCAGAATATTGACAAACATCTGGCGCACCGGGCCTGCGCCCGCCACCGCAGAAGCGGTCACATAGTCGCGGCTCACTTCCGTCAGCACCGCCGCGCGGGTCAGACGGATATAGTGCGGCAGTGCCACGAAAGTCAGCGCCAGCGAGGCATTAACAATCGACGGACCGAAAATTGCCACCAGCACCAGTGCCAGCAGCAGGCTCGGCAGTGCCAGCATGATATCGACGATACGCATGATCAGGGCATCAACCCAGCCGCCGAAATACCCGGCAGCGAGGCCAATCACCACCCCCAGCAGCAGCGACAGCGCTACCACCAGACAACCGACCAGCAGTGAAAGCCGTGCGCCGTACATCAGGCGCGACAGAATATCGCGGCCGATATCATCAGTACCAAGAATAAACTGCCATGAGCCGCCTTCCTGCCAGACCGGCGGCTGTAATAAATGATCACGGAACTGCTCATCCGGCAGATGCGGGGCGAGCAGCGGGGCAAAAACGGCGATCAGCAGCATCAGCAGAATATAGATCAGGCCGATCAGCGCGCCTTTGTTGCGCCGGAAGTAGTGCCAGAATTCGCGCAGCGGGGAAAGCGGCTCAGGCGCGCGGGTCACGGTAGTATTTGTCGTCTCAGACATTGTGCGCTCCTGTTATTTTTTATGACGGATCCGCGGGTTAACGACGCCGTAGAGTAAATCCACGCACAGGTTAACCAAGATAATCAGAATGGCGATCAGCAGAACGCCGCCCTGTACAACCGGATAGTCGCGGCGCTGAAGGGCATCAATCAGCCAGCGGCCGATACCGGGCCAGGAAAAAATCGTTTCGGTCAGAATCGCCCCGGCCAGCATCACGCCGACCTGTAAGCCGATAACGGTCACCACCGGCAGCAGCGCGTTGCGCAGTGCATGCACCACAATCACGCGGATGCGGCTCAGCCCCTTGGCGCGGGCGGTACGGATATAATCCTCACCCAGCACTTCCAGCATTGCCGAACGGGTCATACGGACAATCACCGCCAGCGGGATGGTACCGAGCACAATGGACGGCAGAATAAGATGCATCACCGCATCATGAAAATCGCCGTCCTCACCCCAGATCAGGGTATCAATCAGCATAAATCCGGTCAGCGGCTGACTGTCGTCGAGGAACACACTGTCCGATAAGCGCCCCGACACCGGTGTCAGATCGAGATTCACCGACACCAGCATGATCAGCATGATGCCCCACCAGAAAATCGGCATGGAATAGCCGGTCAGGGAGACCCCGATAGCAGTGTGATCAAAGATTGACCCGCGTTTGACGGCCGCCAGCACCCCGACCGGGATCCCGACAGAAATGGCGAAAATCATGGCACAGGCAGCGAGTTCCAGCGTGGCTTTAAAGCGGGGAACAAACTCTTCCCACACCGGCTGACGGCTCTTCAGAGAGAGGCCGAGGTCACCGTGCAGGACACCATTGATATAATGAAGGTACTGTTTCCAGTAAGGCTGATCCAGCCCCAGAGCCGCCATCAGCTGGGCGTGGCGTTCAGGGGAAATTCCCCGCTCACCCGCCATGATAGTGACCGGGTCTCCCGGAATCAGATGAACAAATATAAACGTCAGTAACGTAATACCGATAAATGTCGGTATTACCATCCCGACCCGTCGGAGGATAAATTGCAGCATATCCCTGTTTCTCTTGTAATGGCCGCTGACAGCGCTCTGGTCATAAGACCGGACGAAAGGGAGGACTTTCCCTTTATACTCACACGATGAATAATATTGTTTTAGTTATGTGTTCTGCGTCGTCCGTGCAATGCGGTTCGATACAGGGTTGCCGCCCCCCGGAGGAGGCGGCAGACCGGTAACACTCATTTCCGGTTTACTTATTTTTCGATAGAAACATTATCAAAGTGGTGTTTACCCAGCGGATCCACCACATAGCCTTTCACTTCTTTGCGCACCGGCTCAAACACTGTTGAGTGCGCAACGATCAGTGCAGGTGCCTGCTCTTTCATCACCACCTGAGCCTGCTCATACAGCTTGGCGCGCTCTTTCGGATCAGCCGTGGTACGTGCCGGCTGAATGATGTTTTCAAAGGACTGATCACACCATTTCGAGTAGTTAGAACCCTGCTCTTTGGCCGCACAGCTGAAGAGTGTGGCGAAGAAGTTATCCGGATCCCCGTTATCACCGGTCCAGCCCATCATGACAGTCTGAGGCTCGCCCGCTTTCGCGCGCTTGAGGTACTCACCCCACTCATAAGTCACAATCTTGGCTTTCACGCCGACTTTCGCCCAGTCTGCCTGGATCATCTCAGCCATACGGCGGGCGTTCGGGTTATACGGACGCTGAACCGGCATCGCCCACAGGTCGATTTCAAAGCCGTTTTCCATACCCGCTTCTTTCAGCAGCGCTTTGGCTTTTTCCGGATCATACGGATAGTCTTCGATACTGTTGTTGTAGCCCCACATGGTCGGCGGGATCAGGTTTTTCGCTTTCTGGCCTGCGCCCTGATACACCGCGTCAATGATGGCATCTTTATTAACCGCCATATTCAGTGCCTGACGCACTTTGACGTTATCCAGCGGTTTTTTCGTGACGTTATAGGAGAGATAGCCGACGTTCAGGCCCGGCTGCTCTTTCAGGACAATATTTTTATCCGCACGCATACGCTCCAGGTCTGCCGGGTTCGGGTACGGCATTACCTGACACTCGTTTTTCTGCAGTTTGGCGTAACGGACAGAAGCATCCGGGGTGATGGAGAAGACCAGGCGGTCAATTTTCGGTTTGCCGTTCCAGTAATCGTCATTGGCTTTATACAGGATACGGGAATCTTTCTGGTACTGCTGCAACACAAACGGCCCGGTGCCGATCGGGTTCAGGTCGACTTTCTCCGGTGTACCGGCTTTCAGCATCTGATCGGCATATTCAGCGGAAAGAATGGAGGCGAAGTCCATCCCGAGGTTTGCCAGGAACGGCGCTTCAGAGCGGCTCAGCTGAAAACGGACTGTGTTGTCATCGACCTTCTCAACTTTATCGATGATTTTATCCATATCCATGCCGCTGAAATATTCATAACTACCGCCGGAGACCTTGTGATACGGGTTATCCGGGTTTTTCTGGCGGTCGAAGGTAAAGACCACATCATCCGCATTGAAATCACGGGTTGGTTTGAAATCCTTGCTGCTGTGGAATTTCACCCCTTTGCGCAGATGGAACGTATAGGTTTTTCCGTCTTCGCTCACATCCCAGGATTCTGCCAGGCCCGGCTCCAGCTCTGTGGTACCGGCCTTAAACTCCACCAGCCGGTTATACAGCGGCACGGAGCTGGCATCATAAGTGGTTCCCGAGGTGAACAGCTGCGGGTTAAACCCTTCCGGTGATCCCTCAGAACAAAAAACCAGCGTTCCCGCCGCATTAACACTGGCGGATACCGCCAGAGCAACCAGTGTAATACCCAGCTTCGCAAATCCTGTCTTACGGTTGGCGCTTCTCATCATCATTATCTCCGCCTGTCGTTGAATGTCGTGTTTGCTCTGTCGTCCGGTAGTGCCGGACCACAAATTTCAGTTTGTTTATTATTTTCTGACACTTCACTAAATCAACTGTCACAGAGGCAGTCAATACTATTGACTATGGACGATGACTACACATAAAACACACAAATCAAACGTTTTGATAACAAAAACAGCTAAAATGTTTGAACGGGTGCACAACTGAGCATTTATTCAGCTGCCGGATAAAACGTTCACAGAATAAACAGCTGATAAAAATTATCCGGATTTTGTGACTGAATGCTTAATTACTGCGCGATTATTTTGTCTGATATCACTGTCACAGTGTTTTCCGTTGCACATTTTGCCACAACTGCCGCTGTAATCCGCACCCTGCCTGATATACAGCGGTACTATCACGTACTGAAATCAAACCGATCCTCAGTAACTGACACTGACAGAAAATCCGCCCGCCGGTGAAAAGGCCCGTACACGTTCCGCTTCTTTCAGCGGCAGACCGGCAAAGACCTGATAGCTCAGTGATTTATAAAACCCCTTCATCCCGATCTCCGTACCCGCCAGACGATGAGATCGCGCACCTCCGGAAATTTTTGCCCCCGGCAGCCCGGCATCTGCTGCCAGATACAGATTATGTCCCGGCAATACCTGCTGCCAGACCACCTCATTACGGCTGATAAAAGCCCGCGCGGCGCTCATGCTGTGGGAAAACGGATAGCCGCGTACCGAATAACGGCCACTCAGGGATTCATAATCCATCTCATCTGCTTTATCTGCATTAATAAAGCCGCGCATAACGCCTTCATAATAAAACGGCTGACCGGCAAGGCGGAACGGTACTGTCAGTGTTGTTTCTGCCATCAGCTGCCGGGTCGGTTTCAGCTTTTTTTCTGTTACCGGCAGCGCACCAAAGCGGTTCAGTGAATGCTTATACTGCACCTGATACTGCAAGGTGAAATCCGGCAGATACCAGCGGTGATTCAGTCCGGTATTCCAGTAAACAGACCGGCGCTCAGGCAATATCAGCGGCGCATGTCCGAGTGTGACATGCCGGGTTACCGCAGAAATCCCGCTGCTGAGGGTGAGATCATGTGCCGGAGTCAGAAGGAGCTTACGGCCGAAGCTCAGATCCAGCGTTTTGCTGCGGGTAAAATAGTCCAGTGATCCCCGGTATACCGGGTATTGCTGCTTCTGCTCACTGTAACTGCCGCCTGCGGTAAATTCCCAGTACCGGAAAGGGATCCGGTACTGGCCATAAATAAATTTCACCCCGGCGGAATGGTCGCGGTCCATATCCCGCAGGGTATAAATAAACAGGCGGTCATACAGCTGTAACGGATTTTCAAGACTGAGCCGGTTAGTTATCTGCCTGCTGCCGGTTGACGGGCTACCGTAGTTGCTGATTTCAAGTGAGCCGCTGATGCTGCGTTTTTTCTGCCGGGTAATGGTGATGATGCTGTTGCCGGGGTTCTGCGGATCAGGTTCAACGGCGGCCTGAGCCCCCAGACCCGGCAACTGATTAAGATGGGACATTCCCAGTTCAGTATCACGGATATTCAGTTGTCCGTCCGCCCGCTGCGGGAAAATCAGGTTCAGCCCGAAATGCGCATCTCCGCCCTCTTTATCGCGGTAGCCGCTCAGATAGCCGGGCAGATAGTGAAGTGTCAGGGTACCATCGCTGACATTCTGCTGCGGCACACTGATTTGTGCTGTGATAAAACCGGCCTGATGTACGGCTGACTCCAGTGTCATCACCGCTTCAGCCATCTGTTCTGATGTCAGGCAGTGTCCGGTAATTCTTTTTTCAAATTCATCCGCCAGATAAGAGGGCTCAATTAATTCACGCTGCTTAATCACCACCTCTGGCAGTATGGCGCAGGAGGCCGGAGAAACCGGCGGAGAAGAAGTGTAAGTGCTGCCCCATGCGCAGCCACAGGCCGCCGCCATCACAGCAGCAGCCGCTGTTTTTTTTATCATGTATCCGTCCGTCTGATGAAATCCTTTCAGCGGGCAGTTAAACGGATAACAGAAAACAGCGATATCAAAAAAGCGGCGGAATTTTTGAAAGTAACAGAAGAGGAAAAATGGCAGATACTGAAAAGCAAAAAACCCTGCTGTAAAAGCAGGGTTTTTCTTAATATGGTCGGCGAGATAGGATTCGAACCTACGACCCACTGGTCCCAAACCAGTTGCGCTACCAAGCTGCGCTACTCGCCGAAAGCGGGATGGATATTACTGCCGGAAAGGCTAAACGTCAAGAGCAGAAACCGGAATTTTTTGTTTTTCACCCCATTATTTTTATTTCGCCGGTTTATCAGCCAAATTTCTGTTTTTTATCCGCTTATTGGTAAACGGTATGTTTTTTATTTGCTATCGGAATGCTGAAAACTGACAAAAAATAACCACTCTGTTTATATCTGCTGTCAGCGACTTTATTTATCCTGCCCGTGGATTTTATACCTCAGCAACAACCAGGGAGTGGTTATGCCAAAAATAGTAAAGCTGTCCGTTATCAGCAGTGCCCTTTTCCTCGCTCAGTTCGCTTCTGCAGCAGATATTACCGTTCATCCTGCATCATCAGAGACGACTCAGGTTGTCCGTCAGGGGAACAACACCACCATCAATATCGCACCGGCAAACACACACGGTGTTTCTTATAATGCCTATGATCAGTTTAACGTCGGCAAGCATGGTGTGGTATTTAATAACCGCGAATCCGGTGCAGGTATGATTATTAACGAGGTGCTTTCAACCGAAAAATCACAACTGCGCGGCAATATGCATGTGGATGGCCAAAAAGCCCATCTCATTATCGCTAATCCGAACGGTATTGCCTGTAAAGGATGCAGTGTTTCCGGTGCGGATCAGTTAACACTGACCGGCGGAAAAATAGTATTCTCTCAGGACGGAGCATTACTGGGTTATCACAATAGTAAAAATAACAGCAACATTCGCATTAGTAACACCACTGAAAATGCGTTTTCTTCAGTAAACAAATTCAATGTGATTGCTGAAAATATCACTATTCGTAACAGTGGAATCAGTACGCCCAATCTGGTGATGTTCAGCGGCCATGAATTAGTAAAATATTCACCAGATACCGTACGGGGTTTGGAAGCCTTACCCGGCAGCAGTGGTACACAAAAAAGTAAACTGACTATCAGCAAAGGCAGCCATATTAAAACGGATAATATGTATATCAGTGCAAATAACACTGATATAAAAAATCACGGTATGATTACAGTTGGTGATGCACAAAAGCAACATGCTGTGAATAGTCAACTGACGTTGGATTTGGTCAATTCACACCTGATGAATGGCAGCAAAGGTAATATCCGTGTAACTGATGCGGATTCAATCCTGGAAAACAGCCAGATTACCAACAACGGCAATATCCATATTGATAACAAACATAAAATGCTGGCAATAGGCAGCGCTGTTATCCATAACAAAGGGAATATGTCATCAGATATCACCGAAATTACCAGTTTGAATAATGTTAAATCCGGTGTTGGTATTAATAACTATGGCAATCTGACAGGCAGTTTATTGGTTAAAGCAAATCAAATCGCATTTAACAATAAAAAATATCTGGAAGCATTGGATATATCTGCGGATAGTGATGTTCTTGCCTATATTAATGATGGCGAGATAATGAATGAAACGGCTAAGTTCAAAGCCTATGAACTCTATCATTCAGGTAATGGAAAAATCACATCCGGGCCTGTATTTGAATCTGAGATAAAAAAACCACTTCAGTAAAAAGAAAGCCCGGCACTGCCGGGCTTTTAGCTCTTTCACCGATTACTGCAACAGTGAAATATCCGCAACACCCAGGAACAGGTTGCGCAGTTCATTTAATAATGTCAGACGGTTACGGCGGATATTGTCATCCTTATCCATCACCATTACGCTATCAAAGAACGCATCCACCGCTTCACGCAGAGAGGCCAGTTCAGTCAGTGCTTCCTGATATTTGCCTTCCGCATAGAGCGGAGCCAGCTGCGTTTTCAGGTCAGTCACATAGGCTGCCAGGCGGATCTCTTCCGGTGCATTCATTAATGATGCCAGAACGGTATCATTCAGTGCATCATCACTCTTCGACAGAATGTTGGAAACACGCTTGTTAGCAGCGGCCAGAGCAGCGGCTTCCTCCAGTGTACGGAAGTGAGTGACCGCTTTCATGCGGGCATCAAAATCTGCCGGACGGGTCGGACGACGCGCCAGAACTGCCTGGATAGTATCAATCGCATAACCCTGCTCCTGATACCATGCACGGAAACGGCCTAACATGAAATCAACCACGTCAGTGACCACATTCGCGTTCGTCAGCTTATCACCATACAGGCGGACCGCTTCCTGTGTCAGCGTTTCCAGGTCGAGGTTGTAACCTTTCTCAACGATGATACGCAGCACGCCGAGTGCGGCACGGCGCAGAGCAAACGGGTCTTTATCCCCTTTCGGATGCTGGCCGATACCGAAGATCCCCGCCAGGGTATCCATTTTGTCAGCAATCGCCAGCGCATCAGACACCGGCGTTGACGGCAGGTTATCACCGGCATAACGCGGCTGATACTGCTCTTTCAGCGCCAGCGCCACGTCTTCGGATTCACCGTCATGGCGTGCATAGTGCATGCCCATCACACCCTGGGTGTCCGTGAACTCAAAGACCATGTTGGTCATCAGGTCACATTTGGCCAGCAGGCCTGCACGGGTAGCGTGATTCACATCCGCGCCAATCTGACCGGCAATCCAGCCTGCGAGCGCTTCAAGGCGATCAGTTTTATCACGCAGTGTACCCAGCTGCTGCTGGAACAGGACTGTGCTCAGGCGCGGCAGGTTATCTTCCAGACGTTTTTTGCAGTCAGTTTTGAAGAAGAATTCGGCATCCGCCAGACGAGGACGGACAACTTTTTCGTTACCTGCGATGATCTGCGACGGGTCAGAGGACTCGATATTGGCGACAAAGATAAAGTTCGGCATCAGGCTGCCGTTTTTGTCGTAAACCGGGAAGTACTTCTGGTCACCTTTCATGGTGTAAACCAGGGCTTCAGACGGAACCGCGAGGAATTTTTCCTCGAATTTCGCTGTCAGCACAACCGGCCATTCCACCAGTGAAGTGACTTCTTCCAGCAGGCTGTCAGTCAGGTCAGCCACGCCGCCCAGTGCCAGTGCTGCTTTTTCCGCATCACGTTTGATCATAGCTTTACGGGCATCGTAATCCGCCATCACTTTACCGCGGGTTTCCAGAATTGCCGGATACTCGTCTGCGTGTGCGATAGTAAATTCCGCTTCACCCATAAAACGGTGACCACGGATAACACGGTCAGAGGTTATCCCAAGGACTTCACCCGGAATAACATCCGCGCCCATCAGCATCGTGACGGTATGAACCGGACGCACAAAGTGAGTCTCTTTATCACCCCAGCGCATCAGTTTCGGGATAGGCAGTTTTGCCAGCGCACGGCTGACCATATCTGCCAATAATTCTTTGGCTTTATTCCCTTTTTCCACCGCGCGGTACAGCAGCCATTCACCTTTGTCAGTGACCATGCGATCAGCCTGATCGACAGTGATCCCGCAACCGCGTGCCCAGCCTTCCGCCGCTTTGGTCGGTTTGCCTTCGGCATCAAATGCCTGGGCAATAGCAGGGCCGCGCTTTTCCACTTCGCGATCAGCGGCAGATTCCGCCAGACCGGCAATTTTTACCGCCAGGCGGCGTGGTGCGGCATACCAGGTCACATCACCGTGAGTCAGGTTAGCAGCGGCCAGTTCTGCAGTCAGGTTGGCCGCAAAAGATTCAGCAAGAGAACGAAGCGCCTTCGGCGGTAACTCTTCTGTGCCGATTTCCGTCAGGAAAGTCTGTTGTGTCATGACAGCCTCTTAGTTCTTTTTACACATCGGGAAGCCCAGTGCCTCACGGGAGGCATAGTAAGCTTCGGCAACGGCTTTGGTCAGGGTACGGATGCGCAGGATATAACGCTGACGTTCCGTCACCGAAATCGCTTTGCGCGCATCAAGCAGGTTGAAAGAGTGAGCCGCTTTCAGAATACGCTCATAGGCCGGTAACGGCAGCGGAGTTTCCAGTGCCAGCAGGGACTGTGCTTCTTTCTCATACTGTTCGAAACAGGTGAATAAGAAGTCCACATCGGCGTATTCAAAGTTATACGTGGATTGCTCAACTTCGTTCTGATGATAGATATCACCATAGGTGGTTTTGCCCAGCGGGCCGTCACACCAGACCAGATCGTAAACACTGTCCACGCCCTGGATGTACATCGCCAGGCGCTCCAGACCGTAAGTGACTTCCCCGGTAACCGGTTTGCACTCCAGGCCGCCGACCTGCTGGAAGTAAGTGAACTGCGTCACTTCCATACCGTTCAGCCAGACTTCCCAGCCTAATCCCCAGGCACCCAGTGTCGGGTTTTCCCAGTTATCTTCAACAAAACGGATATCATGGACCGTCGGGTCAATACCCAGCTCTTTCAGGGAGCCGAGATACAGCTCCTGGATGTTATCCGGAGACGGTTTGATGATGACCTGAAACTGATAGTAGTGCTGCAGGCGGTTCGGGTTTTCCCCGTAACGGCCGTCCGTCGGACGACGGGATGGCTGCACATAGGCCGCCGCAATCGGCTCCGGCCCTAACGCTCTCAGACACGTCATCGGGTGTGAAGTGCCGGCGCCGACTTCCATGTCCAGTGGTTGAACAATGGTGCAGCCCTGGCGAGCCCAGTAATCCTGTAATGTCAGGATAAGACCCTGGAAGGTTTTGGTATCAAACTTTTGCATGTTGGATCCGCACGCGAGAAAATGAATAATAAAATAAAAGTCATTCAGTATACCCTCTGACCGCCGGACTATACAGCGCTTCTCCGATCTTTTTCCGCCCGGATCGAAAAACCGGTAATATACCCGTTTACATGGATATTTATCCAGTATAAATTAACCGGAAAGCCGTCTTCCGGGAGAACACAATGTCACTGTCCGCCGCTGCTCAGACCCGCTGTGCCTGGGTTACTGATGACCCGCTCTATATTCAGTACCATGACACCGAATGGGGTGTCCCCGAGCGTGATAACCATAAATTATTTGAGATGATCTGCCTTGAAGGCCAGCAGGCGGGTCTTTCCTGGCTGGTGATCCTGAAAAAGCGTGAAAATTACCGGCAGTCGTTCTTTCAGTTTGATCCGGAAAAAGTGGCGGCCATGACAGAGGCCGATGTGGACAAACTGATGCAAAACCCGGGAATTGTCCGCCAGCGGGCGAAAATCAATGCCATTATCAGTAATGCAAAAGCCTACCTGGCGATGCAGGAGGCCGGTGAAGATTTCAGTGATTTTTTGTGGAATTTCACCGGTAACACGCCGCTGATTAACCACTATACAGACAGCAGCACCATCCCTGCGGATACCCCGCTGTCCCATGCTCTGGCAAAAGCACTGAAAAAACGCGGGTTTAAATTCTGCGGGCCGGTTATCTGTTATTCCTTTATGCAGGCCGTCGGCATGATTGATGATCATCTGCCGCACTGTTGCAGCCGCCGTTAAAAAAATCCCCGTTATGTGGTAAGTACATAACGGGGTAAAGGTATAACGAGGACTTTGGATCTGTTAACTGACATCACCGGCCGGCATAAAGCACAAGGCATTTACCTCACACCGTTCAGTAATGCGTCCCAGTTTACCCGCAAGTGCCTCCGGTAATGGCTGTAATAATCCTGCTATTATCATTGTATTAGCGCCGACAAACCGCACTGTTCAATAAATTCAGTCACACTTTCTGACAGATAATTCCGCCGGTTCTGTTAAAACAATTCCACGGGGATGGTACCCTTTGCCTGTGATCTGCGTGTTTTACCGGTGACGATTTGCCGGTGATCATTTTCCGGTGACAGCACTCACGTTCCGCCGTTAAACGGAAATCCGGATCACACAAAAAAACAAAAACTTCTCAGTACACTCTATTTATGGAATAGTACGCCGGTCGGGTGAAATAATTACCGGTACCCGCCCGCTGTATATGCAGGGACATGTTATGACACGCAAATGTATGATAATAAGCGGATTGCTGGGACTGAGTACGATACTCAGCGGCTGCTCAAGTATTATGACCCGGACCGGCCCGACAGAGGGCTACTATCCCGGTACCAAAAACAGTATCGCCATGTTGCAGGATGACGAAACCGGCTGGGTAATGAAGCCGATTGTCGCCATTGACCTGCCCTTCTCCGCTGTCCTCGATACCCTTCTGGCCCCGGTCGATTATGCCACCGGCGGCAAAGACAACAGTGAGTCATCCCCTGCGGAACGGGTAAAACGCCTGGAAGCAGCGGAAACCGCCCATAACGCCCCGGCACCATTGCCGCAGGAGTAATCTGCCGCTGTTACAGTCCGGTGTCTGCCACCCAGATTTGCTGCCAGCCGTTTGTGCGGCGCAGAAATGCCACCCGGCTGTTATCCGGTGAAAACACCACCGCATCCCCTGACACCGGTTCTGCCGATGGTGCCGTCACCGCGCGGCATACCCCGGTTTCAGCACAACACACCATGACCAATCCTTTACGGACAAAGGTCAGATACCGCCCGGTGCTGTCCCAGCTGAATGCAGATTCAATACTGTCACTGCCGGAAGTGACCTGATGCACCTCACCGCCCAGCGGGGAAATCGTCCACAACTGAACAATTCCCTGATCGTCCTGCATCAGAAACGCAATTTTGTCGCCCTGCGGTGAGCTGCGCAGCCAGAAGCGCGGCTGTTTTGCCAGCCCCGGATACCGGCGATGATGAGTAAATGTCAGCCGCGTCTGGCTGACACCGGCCGGCGGAGCAGGCATCGTGCTGTCGGTTCCCTCAAGCGGCAGATCGCCGGCAACGGCATAATCTTCAGGCCGTTCCGGCAGATCGAGACGGAAAATCTCCGGGATCACCTCATCGTTTTCTGACCGGGTATCCCCGATAAACGCAATCGCACGCCGCTGACGGGAGCCGTCAGCCCGCAGATACCCCTGCTCACCAATCCAGCCCTCTTCATATGCACGGCTGATTTCATCACTGCCGGGCTGTGGTACCGGGGTTGTCCGCGAGACCACACAGCAGAAAAACTCCCCGTCATATTCACGCGGGTGATGTTTCCCGGTACATACCGGATGCAGCGGAACCGCCACCGCCACATTACGCAGATCCAGCGCCGGATCCCGCTCATGCAGCACATGGTCGTTATAAGTGAAACTCAGCCATTCCCCGTCCGGGCTGAACACATGCACATGTGTACCGCCGCGCAGAGCGCCGGGCTGATAAGGCGGTGTAATGCAGAAAGCATCAATATTGTGTGCAACACCCGGCACATCATCACTGACCATCACCCCCTGACGGTGATGGAAATCATACTGCCACTGCGGATCCGGGTTCAGCGGCCCGCGGATAAAGGCATACCGCACCGGCAACTGCGGGCTGACAGTCACCACACCCACACAGGCCCCGGCGGTTCCCCGGTAAATTTCACGGATTTCTGTTGTATTCACATGAATTTTTTCTATCGTTTTACCGATAAACGAAGACCCCTGAGGGCGGACATCATAAACCAGCCATTGGCTATCCGGCGTCCATACATTAATATTAGTAAGCTGATGATGACGGGGTGTTGTTGTTATCTGATATTCATTCATTAGAGTGATACTCTCTTTTTATACCATCAGTTCGGATAACCTCAGGTAATCCGATTGGGTCAGACTAAAAAAACTCAGTCGAGACTTTCGGCTGTGCTGACTATGCTAACCTTCCGATAAACCGGCAATGATAAGACTATGTTACTCAGTATCCTGTACATTATTGGTATTACCGCTGAAGCCATGACCGGAGCACTGGCCGCCGGCCGCCGGAAAATGGATGTTTTCGGCGTAATTATTATCGCCTCCGCCACTGCTATCGGCGGCGGATCTGTCCGCGATATGCTGCTGGGCCATTACCCGCTGGGCTGGGTAAAACATCCTGAATATATTATTACGGTTGCCTGTGCTGCCGTTATTACTATCTGGGTTGCGCCGATGATGAAGCATCTGCGCCGTCTTTTCCTGATCCTGGATGCTATCGGGCTGATGGTATTTTCCATTATCGGTGCTCAGATAGCACTCGATATGAACTACGGCCCGATCATTGCGGCTATTGCCGCCGTTATCACCGGTGTTTTCGGTGGTGTGCTGCGCGATATGCTGTGTAACACTATTCCGCTGGTTTTCCAGAAAGAATTATATGCCGGTATCTCCTTTGCCGCTGCCTGGCTCTATATGGGATTACTGTTTTACACGCCGCTGCCGCGCGATGCCGTCATTATTATTACCCTGGTGGCCGGCCTGACGTCCCGGTTAATTGCCATCCGCTACCGCCTCGGGTTACCGGTCTTTAATTACGAAAATCAGGATTAACGGCAATAACCGCTCACCCGGAACCGGACAATACCGGTTCCGGTTCTGCTTATCTGCCCTGTTTGTCTGTTTTTTCCTGTTGTCCCGCACTGTCATGTAACTGACGGGTATATGCATACATTTTTATTCCGCCGGTGCGGAAAAATGAAACATCCGTATTCATCTGCCCGGAAAAATAAGAAATTTTCAGCAGATAATCACCTGAACGCTGCATGTCGCTGCGCGTGTGTGTATACTATATGCGGGGATTTATTCCCCGAGGCTTTTTCAACCCCCAATCAGACAAGACATCAACAATGACCCAAGGTACGTTATATATTGTCTCTGCGCCGAGTGGTGCGGGAAAATCGAGTCTTATTCAGGCATTACTGAAAACACAGCCTTTATATGACACCCAGGTTTCTGTTTCGCACACCACCCGTGGTATCCGCCCGGGCGAAGTGCACGGAGAGCATTATTTCTTCACCACTGAAGATGAATTCAAAAGCATGATCGGCCGTAATGAATTTCTTGAGCATGCCTGTGTCTTCGGAAATTACTACGGCACTGCCCGTAAAACAGTGGAAGATATCCTGAACTCCGGTGTTGATGTATTTCTTGATATTGACTGGCAGGGAGCCCGCCAGATCCGGGAACAGATGCCGGCAGCCCGCAGTATCTTTATTCTGCCGCCATCCCGTGAAGAATTGCTGCGCCGTCTGCGCGGCCGTGGTCAGGACACTGACGAGGTCATTGCCGGACGTATGGCACAGGCGGTCAGTGAAATGCAGCACTATGGCGAGTACGATTATCTGATTGTGAACGATGATTTTAATGTCGCGCTGACCGATTTACAGACGATTATCCGTGCGGAACGTCTGCGTTCAGGTCGCCAGGTTCAGCGACATGATGCTTTAATCGCCAAATTATTGGCACAGTGATACAACTTTCAGTATCATGCCGAGTCATTTATTTATCTGTGGAGTAGCACACCTATGGCACGCGTAACAGTCCAGGACGCAGTAGAAAAAATTGGTAACCGTTTTGACCTCGTATTAGTGGCAGCACGCCGTGCGCGTCAGTTACAGGCCGGCGGCAAAGAGCCTCTGGTTCCGGAAGAAAACGATAAAGTCACCGTGATCGCCCTGCGCGAAATCGAAGAAAATCTGATCAACGGCCAGATCCTTGACGCCCGTGAGCGCCAGGAACAACAGGAACAGGAAGCTGCTGAAATGCAAGCGGTTTCTGCAATCGCCGAAGGACGTCGTTAAGTTAAGGTAGGTCTGCCTTGTACCTGTTTGAAAGCCTGAACCATATTGTTAAGGATTATCTGCCGAAAGAGCAGATTGATCTGTTAAAACAAGCCTATGTCGTTGCGCGGGATGCTCACGAAGGGCAGACCCGCTCCAGTGGCGAACCGTATATTACCCATCCGGTCGCTGTTGCCTGTATCCTGGCCGAGATGCGTCTCGACCTCGAAACACTGATGGCAGCACTGCTGCACGACGTTATTGAAGATACGCCTGCCACCTTTCAGGATATTGAACAACTGTTCGGCACCACTGTTGCCGGGCTGGTGGAAGGGGTATCGAAGTTAGACAAACTGAACTTCCGCGATAAAAAAGAAGCTCAGGCTGAAAACTTCCGCAAAATGGTCATGGCGATGGTGAAAGACATCCGTGTCATTCTCATCAAGCTGGCAGACCGCACGCACAACATGCGCACGCTCGGGTCTCTGCGTCCCGATAAGCGTCGCCGTATTGCGCGCGAAACCCTTGAAATCTACAGTCCTCTGGCTCACCGTCTCGGTATTCACCATATCAAAACGGAGCTTGAGGAGCTGGGATTCGAAGCCCTTTACCCGAACCGCTACCGCGTCATCAAAGAAGTGGTGAAAGCCGCGCGCGGCAACCGTAAAGAGATGATCCAGAAGATTTTATCCGAAATCGAAGGACGTCTGACGGAAGCCGGGATCAGCTGCAAAGTCAGCGGACGGGAAAAACATCTCTACTCCATCTACCGGAAAATGCACCTGAAAGAGCAGCGTTTTCACTCGATCATGGACATTTATGCATTCCGCGTGATTGTAAGCACTGTCGACACCTGTTACCGCGTATTAGGTCAGGTTCACGGCCTGTACAAACCGCGTCCCGGCCGCGTCAAAGATTATATCGCCATCCCGAAAGCCAACGGCTATCAGTCATTACACACCTCCCTTATCGGCCCTCACGGGGTGCCGGTGGAAGTGCAGATCCGGACCGAAGATATGGATCAGATGGCGGAAATGGGGGTGGCTGCACACTGGGCTTATAAAGAGCACGGTGAATCCGGCACCACCGCACAGGTGCGTGCCCACCGCTGGATGCAGAGCCTGATAGAACTTCAGCAAAGCACCGGCAACACCTTTGAATTTATTGAGAGCGTGAAATCCGATCTCTTCCCGGATGAGATTTATGTCTTCACGCCGGAAGGCCGGATTGTGGAACTGCCGACCGGCGCCACTCCGGTGGATTTCGCCTATGCCGTGCATACGGACATCGGCCACTCCTGTGTCGGCGCGCGCGTTGACCGCCAGCCGTATCCGCTCTCCCAGCAACTGACCAGCGGACAAACCGTTGAAATTATTACCGCGCCGGGCGCACGGCCGAATGCCGCGTGGCTGAACTTTGTTGTCAGCTCAAAAGCCCGGGCGAAAATCCGTCAGTTACTGAAAAACCTCAAAAGGGATGATTCTGTCAACCTGGGCCGCCGTCTGCTCAACCATGCACTCGGTAACGGCCGTAAGATCACAGATATCCCTCAGGAAAATATCAGCCGTGAGCTGGTGCGGATGAAACTGGCGACTCTGGATGACCTGCTGGCGGAAATCGGCCTGGGGAATGCCATGAGTGTGGTGGTTGCCCGTAACCTGCTGAACGAGCCGGAAAGTAATACCGAAGAGAGCACCACCCGCAAGCTGCCGATCAAAGGCGCGGACGGAGTGCTTATCACCTTCGCCAAATGCTGCCGTCCGGTACCGGGTGACCCGATTATCGCCCATATCAGTCCGGGTAAAGGGCTGGTTATCCACCATGAATCCTGCCGTAATATCCGCGGATATGAAAAAGAGCCGGAAAAATTCATGGCCGTTGAGTGGGATAATGACATCGACACGGATTTTATTGCTGAAATCAAAGTGGATATGTTTAACCACCAGGGCGCACTGGCTAACCTGACTGCCGCAATTAATGATGCCAACTCCAGTATTCAGAGCATGAATACCGAGGAGAAAGATGGCCGCGTTTACAGCGCCTTTATCCGCCTGACCGCAAAAGACCGTATCCAGCTTGCGAATATTATGCGTAAGATCCGCATTATGCCGGATGTCCTGCGCGTCAGCCGTAACCGGAATTAATCACACGGTATGAATTCCCAACGTTATGAGCGCATCTGCCGGATGATGGCGATGCGCCAGCCTGACCTCACCCTGTGTCTCGAGGAAGTGCATAAGCCGCACAATGTCTCGGCGGTGATCCGCAGCGCGGATGCTGTCGGTATCCATGATCTGCATGCGGTCTGGCCGGAAAAAATCAAAACCCTGGTCTCTTCCGCCGCCGGCAGCAACAGCTGGGTAAATGTGCATAACCACGACACACTCGCTGATGCCGTGACCCTCCTGAAATCACAGGGTATGCAGATTCTTGCCACTCATCTGTCTGACAGCGCGGTGGATTTCCGGGCGATCGATTTTACCCGCCCGACCTGCATTATCATGGGCTCGGAGAAAACCGGCATATCTCAGGAAGCCATCCGGCTGGCAGATCAGCATATTATGATCCCGATGTCCGGCATGGTACAGTCACTGAATGTGTCTGTTGCCGCCGCCGTGATCCTCTATGAGGCACAACGCCAGCGTGAAGCTGCCGGTCTCTATGAGCATCCCCGCTGTGCCCTTGCTCAGGATGAACAGCAGCGCCTGCTGTTTGAAGGCGGTTATCCGGTGCTGGCTCAAGTCGCCCGCGAGAAAAAACTGCCCCGTCCGCAGATTGATGAACAGGGTCATATTATTGCGCCGGACAGCTGGTGGGCTGCCATGCAACAGAAGAAACCATCCGCCTGATACGAAACGGAGCAGAAAATGAAAGGTCAACTGCTTGATGCTATCCCACTCACGACTTTACACGGCGTCGGGGCCGGGCAGGCGGGCAAACTGGCCGGTATCGGTCTGCACACCCTTCAGGATCTGCTTTTCCATCTGCCGCTGCGTTATGAAGACCAGACCCGGCTTTATACCATTACCGATCTGTTACCCGGGATTTATGCCACCGTCAGCGGCGAAGTGCTGCGCACCGATGTGGTCTTTGGCCGCAAGCGGATGATGACCTGCCAGATAAGCGACGGTACCGGCATCTTAACCCTGCGTTTCTTTAACTTTTCAGCGGCGATGAAAAATGCGCTGGTGGCCGGAAAACAGGTCACCGCTTACGGTGAAATCCGGCGCGGCAAAAATGGCCCGGAGATTTTCCACCCCGAATACAAAGTCCGCCAGAGTGATACTTCCGTTGAATTACAGGAAACACTCACCCCTATCTACCCGACCACCGAAGGTGTCCGCCAGGCCACACTCCGCAAACTGCTCGATCAGGCGCTGGAGTTGCTCGATACCTGCGCCATTAATGAATTACTGCCGCCGGAACTGACCCGCTCTATGATGAGTCTGCCGCAGGCGCTGAAAACGCTGCACCGGCCACCGGCGGATACACAGCTTGCCGAACTGGAAAGCGGGCAGCATCCGGCACTGAAACGGATTGTGCTGGAAGAACTGCTGGCTCATCACCTCAGCATGCTGGCCGTCAGAGCAGGGGCACAGTGTTATCACGCACTGCCGCTGTCACCGCAGGAAACACTGAAAAATCAGTTTCTGGCACAACTTCCCTTCTCGCCGACCAATGCCCAGCAGCGCGTGGTGGCGGAAATAGAGCAGGATCTGGAAAAACCGGTGCCGATGATGCGCCTGATTCAGGGGGATGTCGGTTCCGGGAAAACACTGGTCGCCGCACTGGCAGCACTGCGCGCTATCGCACACGGCAGACAGGTGGCTCTGATGGCACCGACAGAACTGCTGGCTGAACAACACGCCAATACTTTCCGCCAGTGGCTGGAGCCGCTGGGTATCAGTGTCGGCTGGGTTGCCGGGAAACAGAAAGGCAAGGCACGACAGGCACAGGAAGACGCCATCGCTGCCGGTGATGTGGCCATGGTTATCGGCACACACGCTATTTTTCAGGAACATATCCGTTTTCATTCTCTGGCGCTGGTGATTATCGATGAACAACACCGCTTTGGTGTCCACCAGCGGCTGGCGTTATGGGAAAAAGGTGAACAGCAGGGATTTCATCCGC